>CDYU01002387.1_pt1 | contig 119537 bp, 108 predicted proteins | sample 480701 | NCBI WGS metagenome assembly CDYU01 (sample SAMEA3182105, study PRJEB8094) | gut metagenome | biome: human; feature: gut; material: Stool; isolation source: human stools | place: Canada | collected 2013-02-26 | reverse complement strand
GCGTGGCACAGCGGCGACATTGACCGGGACTGCGCCATCTGCTCCGGCATGGCGGGGGGCATGGACGCCCTGTACCGGAACATGAACGAGGAATGTGCCGCCTATCTCTCGCGCATTACGATCACAGATATTGAAACACGACTTTTTACACAGAAATAGGAGGATTTTACGATGCTTACCATTACGACCAAGAACTTTGAAAACGACGTTCTGCACGCGGACAAGCCCGTGCTGGTGGACTTCTGGGCGCAGTGGTGCCCCTACTGCCGCCGTATTGCTCCGGCCTTCGACAAGGTGGGCGAGCAGTACGCCAACACCCTGACGGTGGGCAAGATCAACTACGACGAGGAGCCGCAGCTCATCGAACGCTTCGGCATCGACACCATCCCCACGCTGATGCTTTTCAGGAACGGCAAAGCGCTCGGCTCCGTTGTCGCGCCCGGTTCCAAGGCGGCTATTGAGGCGTTCATCCAGGAAACGCTGGCGCAGTGAGGGCGTGGCTATGGAGCAGATCTATGACATGATCGTCATCGGCGGCGGCCCCGCCGGATACACTGCCGCTCTGTACGCCGCCAGAAGCGGGCTTTCTGTAGTAGTGCTGGAAAAGCTCTCCGCCGGCGGGCAGATGGCACTGACGGAGCAGATCGACAACTACCCCGGCTTCGAGGACGGCATCGACGGCTTTACACTGGGCGAAAAAATGCAGCAGAGCGCCGAGCGCTTCGGCGCGGTGACGGAGCTGGCGGAGGTGTACAAAGCCAACCTGTCTGAAAAAATCAAAACACTGGACACCAGCGAGGGTGTTTTTCAGGGCCGCACGGTGGTTATCGCCACCGGCGCGTCGCCCCGTCCCTTGGGCGTTCCCGGCGAGGAAACGCTTGTTGGAAAGGGCGTTCACTACTGCGCCGCCTGCGACGGCGCGCCCTATCGCGGCAGGACTGTGGCGGTGGTGGGCGGCGGCAACTCCGCCGCGGCGGATGCCCTGACCCTGTCCCGCATTGCAAAAAAGGTCTACCTCATCCACCGCCGGGACAGCCTGCGGGCAACGAAGGTCTATCATGAGCCGCTGATAAACGCGCCCAACGTGGAGTTCTGCTGGAACAGCACCGTTTCCGCGCTGTTGCACGAAAACCGTCTGACGGGGCTTCGTCTGCAAGATGTCAACACCGGCGCGGAGCGGGAGCTTGCCTGCGACGGGCTGTTCGTCAGCGTGGGACGCGCCCCGGCGACGGAGCTGTTCCGAAGCGAGCTGGCGCTGGACAAGTCCGGCTATATCGTGGCAGACGAATCCACCCGCACGAATCTCCCCGGCGTGTTCGCCGCGGGTGATGTGCGCACCAAGGTGCTGCGGCAGGTGGTCACCGCAGTATCGGACGGCGCGGTGGCTGTTCACTTCGCGGAAAGATATTTGGCGGAGAAGCCATAAAAGGGGCAGAGCGTTCGCCGGGAGCTCCCCGGGCATAGGGGAGGTGTCCATAATCACCGACACAGCATCCCGCCGGTTGAGCAGCACCGCAGACGACCGAACCTCTCCGCTATTCGAGATAAGACTGCGCCTTTCCGAAGAGCTTCCCTTCCCACACGCCGGCTGCGTCGATATATGTCGTTTTGTGTCGCTGAACGTCCGGCTGCCGTTTCCTGCCATATTATGGAATTGCATCAGAGCGGAAAGGCGGTTCCCCAAATGACAGAAAGCGAACGGCTACTGCGCAGTATTCTTGGCCCGACAAGATCGGATATCCGCCCGTTGGCGTTTGCAATAGCCGTGGCGGAGGAACTGCTGTTTAATCAGGGCCTCGCCATGGACGATGTGCAGATCACGAAGCAGATCTATCCGATGGTTGCCAGACAGTTTAGAAAAACCGACAATGCCGCGGCAAAATGCGTTGAGAGATTATCGCGGCTCTGTTGGGAAGCCATGGTAGCGCAGGATCTAGTCGCGCAGTATCTGGGACGCGCCATACAGCAAAGCCCGACGCCGCGAAGCCTCATTGTATATTTGGCGGTGTATTCCCACACCGGAAGCCCGTTTTATACGGTGATCGAAGAGGATCCGTATTTTCTGTTCCAGCTGCCGGAAAGCGTACAAAGCCCCTCAGCTGCTGATTCGACGTCGGATGAACCTCACACGCCGAGGGAAACGGCGCTTTCCGTATGTCCCTGCTGCGGGGCGAGGGTGGAGCTGCAAAATATCAATTCCGGCTCGGAGCGACCGGCGGAGGAGCCCGATGACGGGGCATCCTGAAGCCGCATCTCAAGGCCATTGCTAAAAACAGAAGCGGCCTCGTACACGTCGCATGATGCGAGGCCCCAATCCATAAAGCCAGCCTCCAAGCACGCGGACCTAGTGCTTGGGGGCTGGCCTTTATATATACATCGGAATGCGCCGTGGAGTGAATAATTTTAAGTATAAAGAAACTCTACATGGACGCACGGGAGGTTATGCGCATGACCGATATTATGAAAGACCTTCCCCGCTGGGGGCACGACGATCTCCAAGCCGGCAACGCGACGGAGATATTCAGACGGAACAACGTGCGCTTTATTGCGGTCACCAACGGCGTTGACAGCGAGAAGCCCGACACATTGGAGTTTGCGCCCTTTATCAACATCATGTCGGAGTGGTACGCAAAGAAGATCAGGAAGAAAGGGAAAACGGGCATTAAGACAAAAAGGCATGAGCGGAATGCCGATTGCCACCGAAGCCCCCTACGGCTATATGAAAGGCCCGGATAACAAGGATTTTTGGATAATTGACGAGGAAACCGCCGAGGTTGTGCGCCTTATTTTTCGTCTGTTTATCGGCGGCAAGCGGCACGTTGCCTATTGCAGCGAGTACCACAAGGGGAAAGCCAAGAACCCCAAATGCCATTCCCCGCACATCATGGACGCGGATTTGCTCATACAGACCATCGCAGAAGTGCTGAAGAAAATCGAGGACTATTCTATCAGCAGCCGGGCGGAATTTGAAGCCTTGGTGAAAAAGATCCTTGCCATAGGAAGCAGCCCCATGGATCATTTCCATGGGGCTGTCGTTCGTTTCTGCTGGATATATGTGCGTGAACCGGAAGCTACCATTGATCTGGCAGCTTTTTTTAATTATCCGTTATGTCATACCTGCGCGGGGGACATTCGTCGGGATCATCTATTTCCACTACAAACAGGGCCGAAAACTTGTCACTGGTGTTCCGGAAACTATGCGGGGAATCGGCGGGGTATATCGTCGTGTCTCCCTTTCGAAGATGGCGCAGCTCCTCTGGTCCGTGGGAAAGCGGATGTATTGCCAGCTCAAAGCTCCCCTCCAGCACCAGCACATACTCCAAGCCGCCGTGATGGTCATATTCGAACCATGCGCCGGGCTCGAAATAAAGGTAAAACCCGCCGAGGTAATAGGGATCCTCAGCCTTCGCCAGGCAGAAAACCTTCACGCCGGGCTCGGAAAGAGCTTCCGGGGCGGAAGAGAGGTTTATGATCCGGCTCTCTGAGGAGGACGCGGTGGTAAGGTCAGAAAGGGTTTTTCCATAAAGCGCCAGAAGAGCGTGCACCTTCTGCAAGCTGATGCCAGACTTCCCGTTTTCAACCATACTTATAAAAGAGGAAGTAACGCCGACGGTTGCGGCTGCGGACGCAATAGAAAGCCCGGACTGCAGCCGAAATTCCTTGAGCTTTGCCCCCATAAGATGGTTGAACATAATCGTGGCTCCGTTTTAAATGATTTTTCCGGCTATCGGATGTCCTTGCCGACATTGCTGAAACGTCAGTTTACATTTTTGGGTATTATACCATATTTCTGCGCTTTTGCGAAATGCTTTTCGAGCGGTTTACTCGAAATGATAGACAAAAATACTTGACACTTAAGTAGAATGATTGTACAATTAGTCCAGACTTAATTATTAAGTTAAATTTAAAGACAAAGGAGGTAGTGTTAAGTTGAGACGGTTTATCATCGAATTCGGTCTCGGCACGGATTTCCATGGTCAGGATGTAAGCAAGGCTGCGCAGAAGGCCGTGAAGGACGCCATTTCCCGCAGCTGCCTGTGCGGACTGATCGACGTACTGGAGATCCGGGACTTCAAGAGGGACGTGAAGGTAAACGTAACGGTTGCAGTATCGAGACCGGAAGCTGTCGACACAGAGGCTGTAAAGAGCTGCCTGCCGGTAGGCGAAGTGGAAGTACACGCCGTTGCGGGTGGGTTGAATTTTCCCGGTCTGTATATCCCGGGGTTTGGCGACAGCGACGACAGTATTGAGGTAGCCGTGGCAGCAATTGAAGTTTTTGTTCCGTAAACATGGCAGAAGGCAGCAGAGCATTGGCAGACCGGCTCCTTCGCGAAACCAGCATCGAAAAGCAACCTCGGAAACGATCCGTCACACCGCCGCCGCGCAGCGGCGAAAGCACATCAAAAAATCAATAAGGAGGCTGTTTGAATGAATATTGCTAAAGAAGCTATGATGGATATGTACCTTCGGATGGTACGTATCCGCGAGTTTGAAAACAAGGCACAAAGCCTTTTTGCTGAGGGCAAGATCCCCGGCTTTGTGCATCTGTACCTCGGCGAGGAAGCCGTTGCCACCGGCGTATGCGAATGCCTTCGAGACGACGATTATATTACCAGCACGCACCGCGGTCATGGGCATATCATCGCGAAGGGCGGCGATCTGAAGTACATGATGGCGGAGCTGTTTGGAAAGGCGACCGGCTACTGCAAGGGCAAAGGCGGCTCGATGCATATCGCCGACCGCGACCGCGGCATTCTGGGCGCCAACGGCATCGTGGGCGCGGGTCATAATATCGCGGTCGGAGCGGGGCTTTCTGCGAGCTACCGCGGCACGGATCAGGTATGCGCCTGTTTCTTTGGCGACGGTGCGACCAACCAGAGCACTTTCCATGAGGGACTGAATATGGCAGCCATCTGGAATCTGCCTGTGGTGTTCGTGTGCGAAAACAACAACTATGGCATCTCCATGAGTCAGGCCCGCCATCAGGCGATCAAAGATGTATCCGACCGTGCCGCCGCCTATGGCATGCCTGGCATCGCGGTCGACGGCAACGATGTGATGGCTGTGTACGAGGCTGCGTCGGAGGCTGTTGCCAGAGCAAGAAAGGGACAGGGACCCACGCTCATCGAGTGCAAGACCTACCGTCACAGAGGTCATTTTGAGGGAGACCCCTCAATTTATAAGCCCAAGGATGAGCAGGCGGAATGGCTCAAGAAGGATCCCATCCCCCGCTACAGAAAATTCCTGCAGGAGAACGGCTTCGCCACGGAGGATGAACTGGACGCGGTTGACCGCCGGGTGCAGGAGGAGTTGGCTGAGGCTGTCCGCTTCGCCAATGAAAGCCCGCTGCCTACGCCGGAATCCGTTGTACAGGATATCTATTCAGACATCGTTGAGGAGGTGCGCGCCAGATGAAAAAAATGAGTTATGCAGAAGCCATCCGTGAAGCCATGAGCATCCGGATGCGTGAGGATCCCAACGTGCTGCTGTTCGGCGAGGACGTGGGCGCTTTCGGAGGATGCTTCGGCGTATCCGCCGGAATGTTTGATGAGTTCGGCGAAAAACGTGTGCGCGATACCCCGATCAGCGAGGGGGCCATCATCGGCGCCGCCGTCGGCTCTGCGGCCACGGGGCTCCGCCCCATCGCCGAGCTGATGTTCTGCGACTTTTTGACCGTCGGCATGGATCAGCTGGTAAACCAGGCCGCCAAAATGCGCTATATGTTCGGCGGCAAGATATCTCTGCCGATGGTGGTGCGTCTGCCATGCGGCGCGGGCGTGGGCGCAGCAGCGCAGCACTCCCAGTCGCTGGAAGCGTGGATGACCCACGTCCCCGGCCTGAAGGTGGTCTATCCCTCGACACCGCAGGATGCGCTGGGTCTCATGCTCTCCTCCATCGACGACGATAACCCTGTCATGTTCTTTGAGCACAAGGCCGTATACGCCCTCAAGGGAGATGTTGAGAGCTTCGAGCCTATTCCGCTCGGCAAGGGCGACATCAAGCGGGAGGGCAGCGATGTCACGGTGATCGCCACCGGCAAAATGGTATACGAGGCGCTGGCCGCCGCGGAGAAGCTGGACAAGGACGACATCTCCGTGGAGGTGCTGGATCCGCGCACGCTGTACCCGCTCGACAAGGAGCTTATCGCGCAGTCGGTCGCCAAGACGCACCGGGTGCTCATTGTCACGGAGGAGAACCGCCGCGGCGGATATGGCGGCGAGATTTCCGCGCTGATCGCCGAGGAGATGTTCGACAGCCTCGACGGTCCGGTCGTCCGCATTGGTGCGCTCGATTCGCCGGTACCCTTTGCCCCCGTGCTGGAGCAGCTGTACATTCCAAACGCCGACGACATTACAAAGGCTGTGCGTGAAATGTTCTGAGCCGACGCAGAAGCACGGCGTTCACAGGAAGGGAGGCGGCTCATGCCTACAATCGGCATCATAGCAAATCCTGCGTCCGGCAAGGACATACGGAGACTGGTATCCTATGCCACCACCATAGACAATCGGGAAAAGGTCAATATCGTCAAGCGGATCACGCTGGCGGCGCAGTCCATGGGTATAGACCGGATACTGTTTATGCCGGATACCTTTCAGATCGGCCGCACGGTCATGAGCGATCTTGCAAGGGACGGTCTGCTGGAGGCGGAGCTGTGCGTCCTCGATATGCCCATTACCGCCTCCTATGAGGACACCATCCGGGCGGCGGAGCTCATGGAAGCTATGGGAGCGGGATGCTGCGTCGTACTCGGCGGCGACGGCACCAGCCGCGCCGCCGCCAAGGGGCTGGACGAAACCCCCATCCTTCCTGTGTCCACGGGAACGAACAACGTTTATCCCACCCTGACGGAAGGGACGGTCGCCGGTATGGCTGCCGCTGCGGCGGCCATACTGGGTCCCTCCGAAAACTGCCGCATACGGGATAAGCGCATAGAGATATCCATAAACGGACGCTTTGCAGATATCGCCCTGGTCGATGCGGTGATAACCGCGGATCTGTGGGTAGGTGCAAAGGCGATTTGGGATACGGGAAAGCTGCGCCGGGTGATCGCAACCCGCTGCCATCCGTCCAGCATCGGCTTTTCCTCCGTGGCAGGCTGTGTCGGCGTCGTGCGTGACACGGATGACTTCGGCGTGGACGCCGTGCTGGGCGACACCGGAGAGCGGGTTCTGGCGCCCGTGGCTGCCGGCGTGCTCTCCACCGTAAGTATCTCCCACATAGAGCGGATGCCGTTGGATATCCCTCTGAACATACCGCTCAGTGAGCCCTGTATGATCGCTCTTGACGGTGAACGCGAGCTCCGCGGCAGGAGCGGCGATGTGCTCACCTTTACTGTGACACGCAGAGGCCCGCAGCGGGTAAAGATACGCGAAGCGCTTGAGGAGGCCGTGGCGCGAGGGCTGTTCCGCTTCGGCGCGGATCCTCATCACCAAAAACAGGAGGTATTCTGATGGCATACGAGATACTGATGCCGAAGCTGGGTCTTACCATGACGGAGGGCACGGTAGAGGAATGGAAGTTCCGAGAAGGCGACTATGTAAAAAAGGGAGACGCGCTGTTCTCCGTTTCCACGGACAAGCTGACAAATGACGTGGAGTCCGAGGCGGAGGGCGTGCTCCTCAAGATCCTGCTTCCCGCCGGCGAAACGGCGCCCTGCAAGGCAGTCGTCGGCTATCTGGGGCAGGAAGGCGAAAGTGTACCCGGCGGTGCGAAACCGGACGAAGGAACGGCAGAGCCGCAGACGGAGACCGCGCCTGCCGCGAAGCCGGCGTATGAACGCCGGAGCGGAGAGCCGGTCATCGCCTCTCCGGCGGCGAAAAAGCTGGCAAGGGAAAAACGTATCGAGCTGAGTCTCGTGGAAGGTACCGGCCCCAAGGGGCGCATAACGCTGGAGGATGTGGAAAAATTCCTGAAGGCGGAAGCGGAAAAGCCGCCGGTAAAGACCAGCCCGACGGCGGCAAAGATTGCTGCAGAACTGGGTGTGGACACGACGACGCTTGGCGTAGAGGGCAGGGTAATGAAAGCGGATGTTCTGGCGGCCGCCGAATCTGCGGGTGTGGGGTGTGTGCCTGAGAGCAACGAGTTGCCGCCCGTAAGGGTGAACAGCCTGCGCCGGAGCATTGCCGCCAACATGCTAAACTCGTGGCACACCTCGCCGCGAGTGGTGTATACCATGCCTGTGGACTGCACTGCCATGAAGGCACTGCGCGCCCAGCTGAAGGCGCGCGGCGCAGCCGTGAGCTACAATCATATCATCATGAAAGTGGCAGCCAAAGCTCTCACGGAGTTCCCGGATATGAACGCCCGCTTTGCGGACAATTCGCTCATCCGATACAGGCATGTCAACATGGGACTTGCAGTTGCAAAAAACGACGGGCTTATCGTGCCAAACGTAAAGCAGTGCGAGGAAAAATCACTTTCCGAGATCGCCCAAGCTACGGAGAGGCTTATAGAGGCTGTCCGCAGCGGGAGCATAACCATGGATGATATTACCGGCGGCACCTTTACCATAACCAATCTGGGAAACTATGGAGTCACCTATTTCTCTCCCATTATCAATCAGCCGGAGCTCGCCATACTGGGCGTGTGTGCCATGGCAGACACCCCTGTAGTACGGGATGGTGAAGTAGTGGTACGTCCTATGATGAATCTATGCCTTTCTGCCGATCATAGGGTAATAGACGGCGTGATGGGCGCAGCGTTCCTCAAACGCGTATGCGAGCTGCTGGAGAATCCCTGCCTTTTGCTCTTATGACAGAGAGATCGTTTGATAGGATTAGCAGAATATGAGCTGCACGACCTATCTGGAGACCGGGTCTTTCGACCCCTGCTTTAATCTTGCTTTCGAGGAGTTCGTGCTCTGTAACCGGACAGAAGGCGACTATCTTCTGCTGTGGCAGAACCGCAACACAGTGGTAATAGGACGAAACCAGAACACCGAGGAAGAGATCAACCGGCCGTTTGTCAGCCGGCACCGGATTCATGTGGTGCGGCGGATGACCGGCGGCGGTGCGGTGTATCATGATTTAGGGAATCTGAACTATTCCCTCATCACCGACGCACCCGATGCCGAAAGAATATCCATGGAGCGCTTCACCCTGCCCGTGGTCAACGCGCTGCGGGGGCTGGGGCTGGATGCGGAGGCTTCCGGCCGCAATGACATTCTGGTTTCCGGCCGTAAGGTTTCGGGAACGGCACAACGGCTGTACCGGGACAGAATTCTCCACCACGGCACACTGCTGTTTGATTCCGACCCCGAGATGATCGCCGGGGCGCTCTGTGCGGATCCGGAGAAGTTCCGCTCCAAAAGCACCAAGTCCGTGCGGAGCCGCGTGGGGAACATCCGGAGCTTCCTGCCAACCGACATGACGCTGGAGCAGTTCTGGGTCTATCTGAAAAGCTGCCTTTGCGAGAACGGCTTTGAGACCGGAGAACTGGACAAACAGGAGCTGAACCGCATCCGCAGTCTGAAGCGCGAAAAATATGACACTTGGGAATGGAATTACGGCAAGTCTCCCAAGTACGATATGACAAATCGGAGACGGTGGTCCGGCGGCGGGCTTGAAGTGAGAGCTCAGATCGAAGAGGGACGGATATGCGCCCTCGTATTCTACGGAGATTTTCTCGCCATGCGCCCGTTGGAGGACATAACCTCCGCGCTGGAGGGCTGCCTCATGCGCCGCGAGGATGTTGCGGCGGTGTTGGACGGATTCCCGCTGAATGAATACTTTGGCGGCATATCGCGGCAGGAACTGCTGGATACCATATTCAGCGCTTAGAGCGGCGCAAGAAAGGAATCTACAGCGATGGTAAAAGAAAGATCGGAAACAAACGGACAGAACAGAGCCAAAACCGTTTTGGTCATCGGCGGCGGTCCCGGCGGGTATGTGGCGGCGATCCGCGCAGCCCAGCTGGGCGCAGCGGTGACGCTTGTCGAGAAAGAAAAGCTGGGAGGCACCTGTCTGAACAGGGGCTGCATTCCAACAAAATGCCTTTTGCGAAGTGCGGAGCTGATACGGGATATCCGTGAGCACGGAGCGGAGCTCGGCGTCCGAACAAAGGGTATTGAAGTGGATTTTCCGCAGATCATCGCCCATAAGAACCAAATAACCAAGACGCTTACGCAGGGCGTAGGGGCGCTGCTCAAGATGAACGGAGTTACAAGCATCCAGGGCGAGGCGGTCTTTACTGCGCCCAAAACCGTAGAGGTCACAAAGCCGGACGGTGTCCGGGAGACCATGACACCCGACGCCGTGATCATCGCCGCAGGCTCAGGAAACGCCGTGCCGCCCATTCCGGGCATAAAGGAGAATCCCTGCTGCATAGACTCCACGCGCGCACTGAGTCTCGAAACGCTTCCGAAAACGATGGTGATCATCGGCGGCGGCGTGATCGGACTGGAGTTTGCCTGCGCCTACTCCGCTTTCGGAACGAAGGTCACCGTCGTGGAGGCGCTGAAGCAGATGCTGCCCATGCTTGACGAGGAAATTACGGCGGTAGGCGTGAAAAGCATGAAAAAGATGGGCGTAGATTTCCATCTTGAGTGTCCTGTGCAGTCCGTGGAGCCTTGTGAGGCCGGGGCTGCGGTGATCTGCCGTGACCGAGATGGAGGCACTGTCCGCTTCGAGGCAGAAAAAGTCCTTGTTGCCATCGGCCGCCGGGCGAATACCGAGTCGCTTGGATTGGAGGCCGGAGGCCTCCGGCACGACAGAGGACGGATCGTTGTCAACAGCCGCATGGAGACGGGCGTCCCCGGCGTATACGCTGTGGGCGACTGCGTGGCAAACTATGCACAGCTTGCCCATACTGCTTCGGTGATGGGCGAGATCGCCGCCGAGAACATTATGGGCATCAAGGCGGAGTATGATGAAAAAACCAACCCGGTCTGCGTGTATATCGAGCCGGAGGCCGCTTCGGTCGGACTTACCGAGGCGCAGGCGAAGGAGCGGGGTCTGGATTACCGGGTGGGACGCTTCTCCATGAGAGCGAACGGCAAGGCGCTTATCCTGAACGGCGGCGAGGGTCTTGTCAAAATCATCGCTGATGCGAAATACGGCGAGGTGCTGGGGATGCACATCATAGGACCCCGCGCCACGGATCTGATCTGCGAGGGCGCTCTCGCCATCCGGCTGGAAGCCACGGTGGACGAGCTTATATCCACGATCCACTCCCATCCGACCGTTACGGAAACACTGCGCGAGGCGGCGCTGGACATTGATAAGCGGGCAATCCACATGAAAAGTTGAAGGAAGGAGACAAAACACCAGACGAAAAAGAAAGGAGAATACGCGATATGTTGAAGCTGGACTTTATCGGAAAAAATGTGCTGGTGGTAGGCGGAGGCCGCGGCATAGGCAAAGCCTGCGCACTGAACTATGCAGACTGCGGTGCGAATATTTTTATCGGCAACCGCAATGAGGAGCAGGGAAAGAGCACAGTTGAGGAAATCAAAAAGATGGGCGCACGTGCCGACTTCTGCAGGGCGGACATTTCCAGGAAAGAGGACGCCGTAGCGCTGCTGGACGCCGCGCTGGAATTCTTCGGCGGCACGGTGGATGTCATACTGCATAACGCCGGCGTTATTTCCACCTACGACTTTCTCGTGATCGAGCCGGAGGAAGTGGAGAGGCTGTTCAACATCAACGTGCTCGGCGTTTCCCATATGCTGCAGGAGGGCATGAAGCAGATGATCAAGCAGGGTCACGGGAACATCGTGACAATTTCCTCCATCGCGGGCCGCACCAACATGGGTTTGCTGCAGCACTACTGCGCGACAAAGGCTGCGGTGATCAGTCTGACTCAGGCAGCCGCCAAAAAGGGCGCGCCGCACGGCGTTCGGGTAAACTCCGTCGCGCCCGGCATCATCCGCACCAATATGTGGGAGGAGATCCTGGACGGCATGGCTACCGGCTGGCAGGGCACCGAGGGCGGACGTACCGCCATCTCTCCGGAGGAGCGCGAGCGGAACTGGAACAATTCCATCAAGGATCTGATCCCGATGGGTCAGGCGCAGACCGAGGACGATATCGCCTACGGTGTGCTCTTTATTTCCTCCGATCTCGCAAAGACCATTACGGGACAGGTGCTCACGATTGACGGCGGCTGCACGATGGTGTAAACCTATGTACCCGGGTGACGAAAGGAGAAAAAGAATATGAAAGCAGCACTTTGGTACAAGTCGGGAGACATTCGTATTGAGGACATACCAGAGCCTTCACCCTGCGCCGGAGAAGTGAAAATCAAGGTGAAGTGGTGCGGCATTTGCGGCAGCGATTTGCATGAGTTTACTATGGGTCCAATATTCATACCGGTGGAAAATCCCCATCCTATAACGCAGGAAGTCGCTCCGGTGATAATGGGGCATGAGTTTTCCGGCGAGATAACGGAGGTAGGCGAGGGAGTGACGAATCTGGCTGTCGGCGACCGCGTGACGGTTGAGCCGTTGATCGTATGCGGCGAATGCCCCGCCTGTAAAGCCGGACATTACAACCTTTGCGATAAGCTGGGATTTCATGGCCTTATGGGCGGAGGCGGAGGTCTTGCCGAATACACTACGTTCCCGGCGAGGTTCGTACACAAGATACCTGACACGCTAAGCTATGAGAAGGCTGCTCTTGTGGAACCCATGAGCGTTGGCTATCATTCTCTTGAGGTCGGTGGCTTTCGGTCGGGGCATGTGGCGGTCGTTGCAGGGGCAGGCCCAATAGGCCTTGCTACAATAGAGTGCCTCAAAGCCCTTGGCGCGGAAAAAATCATTGTCGTTCAGCGCAAGAGCGTCAGACAGGAGTATGCATTGCGGGCGGGAGCAGACATCCTTCTCGAGCCCGGCAAGGATGATGTCGTTGCTGAAATATATCGGCTTACCGGCGGTGCTGGGGCAGATATTGCGTTTGAAACTACGGGCAGCGAGCAGTGCCTGCTGCTGTTATTGGAATCCATAAAGGCTGCCGGTACACTTGTGGTTACGAGTATATGGGAAGGGCCCGCAACGCTGCATCCTAACCTGCTGGTGATGAAGGAAAGGCAAATGGTAGGCAGCATCTGCTACTGCGGCGACTTTCCGAAGGTAATCGAGTTGCTTGACAGCGGCAGAATACCTGCCGAGGGTTATGTTACTAAGAAAATCTGTCTTGAAGACGTAGTGAAGGAAGGCTTCGCATCGCTTACCGGCCCGGAGAAGAAATCGCAAGTAAAGATACTCGTGACACCGGATTGTAACCTGCTATGATGGCTTGTTTACCGAAGATGTAATGCGTTCTTCAATCAGTTCATATTGTTCTGTTTTAGTGGCAGCTGAACGTTATACAATGGTGTAACCGTGTGCGGTCGAAGAAGGATAAATCGATTGTAAAAAATCGAAAAATGAAAATAAGGGTTGTTATAGCATGATCTGTTTGTGATAAAAATCACAAAGGTGAAAATACATACCATGCTGCAACGGCAGAGAACGAAAGAGAGGTTATAGTTATGGCACGTTTTACGCTACCCCGAGATCTGTATCATGGAAAGGGTGCGCTTGAAGCGCTCAAAACGTTTGAAGGCAAGCGCGCGATGATCTGCGTCGGCGGCGGCTCCATGAAGCGCTTTGGCTTTCTGGATAAAGCTACGGACTACCTGCGCGAAGCGGGAATGGAAGTCGAGCTGTTTGAAGGCATTGAGCCGGATCCTTCTGTCGAGACCGTCATGCGCGGCGCGGAGGCCATGATCCGCTTCCAGCCGGATTGGATCATTGCCATGGGCGGCGGCTCTCCCATCGACGCGGCCAAGGCCATGTGGATCAAGTACGAATATCCTGAGACGACGTTTGAAGATATGCGCAAGGTATTCGGTTTGCCGAAGCTGCGCAAGAAGGCGCGCTTCTGCGCCATTTCCTCCACGTCCGGCACGGCCACCGAGGTGACGGCTTTCTCTATCATCACGGACTATGCCAAAGGCATCAAGTACCCGGTTGCCGACTTTGAGATCACGCCCGACGTGGCCATCGTCGATCCGGATCTCGCTGAAACCATGCCCAGGAAGCTGGTTGCCCACACCGGCATGGACGCCATGACACACGCCGTTGAAGCGTATGTTTCCACCGCCAACTGCGATTTCACCGATCCGCTGGCGCTGCACGCCATCAAGATGATCCAGCACGATCTGGTCGATTCCTACAATGGCGATATGGGAAAGCGCAACAGCATGCATAACGCCCAGTGCCTCGCCGGCATGGCGTTCACCAACGCGCTCCTTGGCATCGTCCACTCCATGGCGCACAAGACCGGCGCTGCCTTTGACGAATACGGCGCGCACATCATCCACGGCGCGGCCAACGCCATGTATCTGCCCAAGGTCATCGCCTTCAACGCCAAGGAGGAGACCGCGGCCAAGCGCTACGCCGAGATCGCCGACGTCATGTAGCTCGGCGGCGAAACGGTGAAAGAGAAGATCGCCCTGCTCATTGCGGCGCTGCGCAGGATGAACGACGATCTGAACATCCCCCATTGCATTGCCCACTACGGCGCGGACAGCTACCCCGCCGAAAAGGGCTTTGTGCCGGAAGACGTGTTCCTGGCCAAGCTCCACGATATCGCGGTCAACGCCATCGCAGACGCCTGCACGGGCTCCAATCCCCGCCAGCCCTCCGTCGAAGAGATGGAAAAGCTGCTCAAGTGCTGCTACTACGATACCGAAGTGGATTTCTAAACATCCTTCGGAAGACAAAAGCATGCGGGAAGATGCAAGCCGCGAGGCGCTTCGCACGAGCCCCGCGCAAAATCAGCTCCAACAAATGAGCCGCCGAGCGCCGGCTTAAAAAGAGTGAAAGAGCAGAATTGCGTCAGCCGCTTGTTTTTAGCCCGGTGGGAGCCCTGCCTGCCGGCGGCAGATCGTCCGAAACAGCAAGCTGGAAGCTTTATCACAGATTTTACCCCTGCCGGCGATGACCGGCAGGGGTATTGTCGTGCATTATGACCTTTTTTGATCGGATCGAGCAGTTCCCGGGCATCTTGAAAAAACGCCAAGTATTTGGGCACACCACCGGTCGCAGCATACCGTTCAACCGCCCAATCAAAAGGTATCTCCGGAACGGCATAAATATCTGTGAAGGAGAGCGGAGCCAACGGCATCTGCGCTGTTCTTCGGCCATACAAGGGGCTGTCATAGGACAGCGCATGTTTGCGCATTGCCTGTTGTCGCGGAGGCTATGACAAGTGCAGCAAGGAGGAGATGATCCGTTTTGTCAGCCGCGTGGTGAAAGCCGGTCTTTCGCTGTTCCGTTCGCCCCGAAGACCTCTTCTTAACATAGACCTTATGCTTGCGTGGTATAATAAGCTTTGCAAAACGGTCGATGGTCAAAGGAAAGGATGGAGCAGATCATGAAATCATTTCGGCAGATACTGCCGGCTATATGTGTTATTCTTATCGCTTTCGCATTCGCGGGCTGCGGCGCGGACGCTGATTCGCCGGATAAGCGTCCGGCATTGGAAAAAATCGAGTACACGAACCTGAACGACAGTGGTTCAAGGGAGCTTTTGCAGGGCCTGCTCTCCGATGCAGGCGTGTCAGATGGGCGTATTCAGAGCTTTTTCCGCCGTGTGGATCGCTTTAATGACAGCGTGAAGCAGGAATGGCTTACGGATGGCTTTGAGGAAGCGGAGCTGCTGTATACGAAATATGACCCTTATGCGATGCAGGACGAATGGACGGCGAAAAACGGGACGTTTCCGGGCTATAACTGCCGGATCACCGCCATGAGCCTGTTTGGGGATTTCCTCTCCGTGAGCGCGGACACTCAAATCCATGCCGGGGAAGATGTGCTGTTTGTGGACGAGGAGACGCTGAAAGTGGATCCCGATGCACTGGGCGGAAGCAGTCTTGCGGATTTCCGCGCACTGTATTCCTCCATGAAGGCGGAGGATACCACGGAGATCCGGCGTCATGTGCAAACCATACAAGAGGAATGGGCTTCCCGCGGCGTTGCCTTTCGGGAGAATGAAAGAATCCGCCTCATCACGGTATTCTTCCATGATAAGCCGACCGAGGAGGAATCTCTGCTGTTTGTCGGGCATGTCGGTGTGCTGCTGACAGCGGAGGATGGGACACTGTACTTTGCAGAAAAGGTGGCCTTTCAGGAGCCGTACCGGCTGCTGCGCTTTGCGGACCGAACGGCACTGAGCGATTACCTTATGGGGAAATATGATACCTCATGGGGACAGGATACGGCGAGCCCCTTTATCATGGAGAATGACAAGCTTATGAGTGGCTGGCGTACAAACCCGGACGGTCATATTTTATAAAATTGGCACAAACCGCATCAGCAGCAATCGGACGAAAAGGGTATAAGAAAACCCCGGAAAATGGTGATTTTCCGGGGTTTTTGAGCTTTTGAGTTGTAAATTTGCGTCCGATCAGCGCTTGCTGAACTGAGGTGCGCGACGAGCGGCTTTGAGGCCGTACTTCTTACGCTCTTTCATGCGCGGATCGCGGGTGAGATAACCGGCGGCCTTGAGCGTGCCGCGGTAGTTCTCGTCGACCTTGAGCAGGGCGCGGGCGATGCCGTGACGGATCGCGCCGGCCTGACCGGTCATGCCGCCGCCGACGACGGTGGCTTCAACGTCAAACTTCTCGGCCGTCTCGGTGGCGGCGAGAGGCTGACGGACGATGAGCTTCAGAGTCTCGAGACCGAAATACTCGTCCAGCGTGCGGCCGTTGATGGTGATGCTGCCGCTGCCGTTGGGGATGAGGTGGACACGGGCGGTGGAGGATTTCCGACGGCCGGTGCCGTAAGCGTAGGGACGCTTGCTCTGATAGGTAGCCATTCTAAAATTTCCTCCTTTCCTTATTCGACCGTCCAGACTTCGGGCTTCTGCGCGGCGTGCTTGTGCTCATTGCCGGCAAAGACCTTCAGACGACGGAGCTGCCATTTCTGGGTGGGGTTCTTCGCCAGCATGCCGCGGACGGCGAGCGTCATGGCGAGAGCGGGGCGGGTCGCCATCAGGCGATCGTAACGGGTCTCCTTGAGACCGCCGGCGTAACCGGAGTGGGTGCGGTAGTACTTCTGGGTGAGCTTGTTGCCGGTGAGAACGGCGTCCTTCGCATTGATGATGATGACGAAGTCACCGCAGTCGACGTGCGGCGTGTAGTCGACCTTGCGCTTGCCGCGCAGCAGGTCGGCGGCGAGAGCGGCGGTCTTGCCCAGGGGCTTGCCGGCCGCATCGAGAACGTACCACTTGCGGACGACGTCCTCTTTTCTGACCATCGTAGTGGACATTGATGTGCCTCCAATATCATTGTTTTTTCTTGCTTTTTCAAGGCGCGGCGGGTACAATATACCCTCAAGACGCGCTCTATTTTTATAGCACAGCGCTCCTTCGGTGTCAACCCCTGTTTTCCGAAATTTTTATTTACGGCAGGGCAAGCTCGCAAATGCTCCGTTTTGCTCGCAAATGCTCCGTTTTTCTCCGTTTCGATTTTTAATTTTTGAGGTGCGAATTATGGATTCTCTCAATGCGTTTACCGGCGTTGTGCGCCGGTGCGTGGACGATTACGGCATGATCTCCCCCGGCGACCGCATCGCCGTGGGCATTTCCGGCGGCAAGGATTCGCTCGTGCTGCTCGCTGCGCTCGCGTATCTGCGGCGGTATTACCCTGCGCCGTTCGAGCTGGAGGGCATCACCATCGATACCGGCTTCCCCGGCATGGACTTTTCCGGTGTGGAAAAAATGTGCGAGGAGCTCGGCGTGCCGTATACCCGCGTGCCGACGGATATCCGCGAGATCGTGTTTGACGCCCGGCAGGAGGAGAACCCGTGCTCGCTCTGCTCGAAAATGCGGCGCGGCGCGCTGAACACTACGATGAAGGAGCACGGCTGCAACAAGCTCGCGCTCGGCCACCACTTTGACGACGCCGTGGAGACGTTTATGATGTCGCTCGTGTTCGAGGGGCGGCTCAACTGCTTCAAGCCGGTGACGTATATGTCCCGCGCGGACGTGACGCAGATCCGCCCGCTTCTGTACATCGGCGAGCAGCGCAGCGCGAATCTCGCCGGACAGCTCGAGCTGCCGGTCGTGAAGAGCACCTGCCCGATGGATCACACGTCCAAGCGGCAGGAGATCAAGGATCTGCTCACGACGCTCTCGGCACAGTACCCGGATCTGCGCAGCAAGGTATTCGGCGCGATGCAGCGCCTGCCGCTCGACGGCTGGGGCCCCACGCCGCACGAGCGCGTCAAAACGCGCGAGAGAAAAAAAGAGGAATAACCCTGCGGGGGCTATAATATAATAGTATAGGGGAATATGCCCTCTCGGCAGCCGAGAGGGCATTTAAATCGCTTCCGGCAATACCGGGGGAACCACAAGGTATAGCGGTTTCTGCGATAAGTAATCACTACCTGTACAAAATGTTAAAAATTGTTAAGAGTTTGTTACAAATAATGAAATGTTACGTAAACCTATGGAAAAATTCCCCGGCATTGTGTAAAATGAAAACAACATAGTAGGATAACTATACCCATGCGCAGAAAAACCATGTTCCGGCACAGAAAAAGCCGTACATTTTCTCCTGAAATTGTCCGACAACGAGGGAGAGGTAAGTGAAAACAGGAGGACTGTATGAAAAAGAGGAATCTGATCGCGCTGCTGATGGTAGTATGCATGATGTTCTCCCTGCTCCCGGTGAACGCGATCGCCGTTGGAGACGAGGGGACCATCCCGGCAGAGGAAACGCTTCTTTCCGAAAATGGAAACGATTCCGCGCCGGCTGGCAGCACCAACCCCGCCGGAGACAAAGAATCCATTCCGGACACAGGCGAAAAGCCCAGTGCGGCGGAAGAGCCTGTGAAGGGCGAAGAGTCCGGCAAGGACGAAGAGCCCGGCAAGGACGAAGAGCCCGGCAAGGACGAAGAGCCCGGCAAGGACGAAGAGCCCGGCAAGGACGAAGAGCCCGGCAAGGACGAAGAGCCCGGCAAGGACGAAGAGTCCGGCAAGGACGAAGAGCCCGCGGAGGGCGAAGAGCCCGGCAAGGACGAAGAACCCGCGGAGGACGAAGAGGGCGGCAAGACAAACGTTGTCCCCATGAGAGTTGTCCGGCCGGATACGGACAAATATCTCACCTATGTCTTTCGGGTAGACGGCGCGGAAGTCTCGCGCCAGATCGTCAAGAAGGGCGACACGCTCTATCAGCCCGTTTCCCCCGTGAAGGACGGCTATAAATTCACCGGCTGGTTCGTCGGCGCGTCCGAGCTCGCCTTCGGTACCGTGGGCGAGATCAGCGAATCGGCGCAGATCAACGTGGACGCCGGATTCACGGAAGTGCTGTACGTGTTCTTTGCCGACACGAACGGCCGCATTGTCCATACCAAAGAGGGCGTGAAAGGCGACGTTATCAAGACTGACGATGTGACCTACGGTCTTGAGAACACAACGCACGCGATCACCGGCTGGTATCTGGAAGGCAGCTACCAGACCCCTGTCGACTCCGTCACGCTGGACAAAGAGAATATCACCGTGTACGCCAAGGTCGAACCGGGCCACTGGCTCCACTTCGATTCCGACGGCGGTACATATGTCGCGCCCCAGTTCTACAGCGCAGACGCAACTACGGCAAAGCCCAATGTGGAGATTACGAAGCCCGGCTACACGTTCAGCCACTGGGAATACAACGGAGCGCAGTTCAACTTCGGCAGCCCACTGACGGAGAACATCACGCTCAAGGCGCACTGGAACGTCAATACCAGTACGCGGTACACCGTCATCCACTGGCAGGAGGATGCCGATGACGACGGCTACTCTTATGTGGAAAACGAGACGCTGTATGGTACGACCGGCGCGCAGACGAGCGCCAGAGCTAAGACCTATAATGGTTTTACCGTTCAGGCGATTACGCAGGAAACCATCAAGGGCAACGGCGCTACCATTGTCAACATATATTACAAGCGCAATGTGTACGAAGTGAAATTCTACCGGAGAACAAGCGGGTTTTCCGGTTGGAGCGAAATGACCAACAAAACAATCAGCGCTAAGTACGGTGCGAATATCCGCGACCAGTGGCCTGGCGGACAGTGGAAGGTCAGTCCGAGCGGCAGTGTTTACCAGACCAATATAGATGTTATGCCGCTGGGCGGCACCAGCTTCTATGAGACGAGCCAGTACAATGGTTCCGCTAAGTACTATCTGGAAGATCTTAACGGCAACTATGTGCTGGATCACACGGATACCGGTGCGAGTACAACTGCCAATATTTCAAAAGAGGATCGCTACAATATCACCGGCTTTACCGTAAATGAAAGCAAAAGTGGAAAGGACGGCGAGCGCTATAATGGCGCCAGCTTCTACTACGACCGCAACAGCTACAATGTAGTGTATATAAGCCACGGTCAGACGGTCAACACGGCATCGTATAAATACCAGCAGAGCATTGCCGACGCTGGAAATTATAAACTTACGACCCCGCCGGTCGGCATGGAGAAATATATTTTCGCAGGCTGGTGTGCTGATCCCTTCGGTCTGCCGGAATATGTATTTGATGGCAAGACCATGCCCGCGCAGAACATTACGGTATACGCCTACTGGGCAGCGCCCACGGTAAGCGGCGTTGCCTACATCACCATGGAAGGCACCGGAGGAAAGAATCTCACCATCCCCTACGGCGGCACCATTGACGAGAGCATGCTCCCCGATCCGCAGAAGCCGGCGGGCGAGGGCTGGACATTTGCTGGCTGGGCGACGAAGAACGGCGATACTTACACGCCCTTCCACTTCAGCACCAAAATTTACGAGAATATCGAGCTTTACCCCTACTATACCAATAAGAGCAGCTACACCGTGACATATACTGACGGCAAGAATACTGTCACGGATATGAAGCGCTATGCCCCCGGTGCGCACGCCGACGTGCAGGCCAACTCCTTCGCCGTTCCCGAGGGCAAGGTGTTCCTCGGCTGGGCAGAGACGGCGGACGGGGCGGTCAAGTACCAGCCCAACGACAAGCTGCGCATGAACGCGAGCGTCACGCTCCATGCCGTCTGGGGCAATAAGGACGCGGTCGTCTCCCTGACATATAACGCCAACGGCGGCCAGGGCGGGACCTATGTCAAAAACGGGTACGTCAATAACGATCTTGTGACGCTCTGGGACGGCAGCGGCTTCTCCCGCGCCGGCTATACCCTCGTCGGGTGGAGCACCGATCCGAACGCCACCAGTGCGGAATATAAGACCGGCAGCACCGCCCGCGTGGACAGCACCGGGGACAATATCCTCTACGCTGTGTGGAAGGCGAACAACGATACTGCCTATAAGGTCGAGTTCTACTGCGAGCAGACCGACGGCGCCTACACGCTCGCAAAGACTGAGCCGCGCACCGGCACGACGGACGCCACCGTTTCTGTCAATCCTACGGATAAGGAATACGGCACGCCCACGTATGTGTACGATGCGGCCAATGCAAACAACGTCGAATCCGGCCCCGTGGCTGCGGACGGCTCGCTGACGCTGAAGCTGTACTTCAAGCGCAACACCGCAGAGTACACCATCCACCATTACCTCAAGGGCACGGAAGTGAAGGTCGCTCCCGACCAGACCGGCACCATGACGATCGGCGATACGCTGACGGCGAGCGCCTCGACCGCGCTGGGTGCGGAATATACGTCGGCGCATGCGAACAGCTACTCCCCCAGCCAGTCGCTGAAAATGGAAGCGACGGGGAACGTCATCACCGTTTATTACACCGTTCCTCTGACGATCACCGCAGAGAGCGCGAGCAGAGCCTACAACGCCCAGCCGCTCACGCAGCCGGACTTCAAGGTCGAGGGTCTTGTCAACGGCGATCAGAAGAAGGATATCACCCTCTCCATGACGAAGGAGAGCACCATCACCAATGTCGGCAGCGTGCCGAACGTCATCGATACGACCACCGTCCGGTTCAAGGGCGGCGAGCTGCCCGGCGGCTACTATGAACTGCCGACCTATCAGCCCGGCACGCTGACGATCACGCCGAACACCGACGAAGTGACTGTCACCATCACCGGCAACCATGACACCCGGGTCTATAACGGCAGCGAGCAGTCCGTCACGGGCTACACGACGGACGTCGGCGAGAAGACCATTACCGTCGCGCTGAAGGAAGGCTCCAAGGCGGAAGCGAAGGGCACGAACGCCGGCAAGTACGACATGGGTCTGACGGAAGATAACTTCACGGTCACGTCCGAGAACTACAGCAACATCAAGGTCGTTGTAGTGGACGGCTATCTGGAGATTACGCCGATCACCGATAAAGTTACCGTCACCGTCACTGAGAAATCCGACACCGTCACCTATAACGGACAGGAGCACTCCGTCACGGGCTACAAGTCCATGACCGCGGATAACGCGCTCTACGACGTGAAGAAGAACGTCGCCGAGACCTCGACCGAGGCGTGGACGGCGAAGGGAACGGATGTCGGCGAATACCCGGTGGGCATCAAAGCGGACGACTTTGAGAACACCAGCGGCAACTTTACGAACGTCGAGTTCGTGATCGTGGACGGTGCGCTGAAGATCGCCCCGGCGGAGAGCATCGTCGTGAAGATCGCGGGCAACACGAAGACCGTCACTTATAACGGCGAGGAGCAGTCCGTCGAGGGCTACACCGTCACGAGCAACCCCGCCAATGCGGATGTAACGCTCGTCGGCAAGGCCGTCGCCGCCGGCACGGACGCCGATACCTACCCGATGGGTCTCACCGCCGCGGACTTCACCGCGACTTCCCCGAACTATGAGACCGTCGTTATCAAAGTGACGGACGGCTGGCTGAAGATCAATCCCGTCAGCGACAAGGTCACCGTCACCGTGACCGAGAAGTCCGATTCCGTCGTCTACGACGGGCAGGAGCACTCCGTCACCGGCTACGAGACCATGGCGGCGGACAACGCGCTCTATAACACCGCGGACGTCGCCGAAACGCCGACCGACGCCTGGACGGCGAAGGGAACGAACGCCGGCAAGTACCAGGTCGGCATCAAGTCCGGAGACTTCAAGAACACGAGCGTCAACTTCACGAACGTCGCGTTCGTGATCGCGGACGGCGAGCTGGAGATCACCCCGGTCACCGATAAGGTCACCGTCACCGTCGTGGAGAAGTCCGACAACGTCACCTATGACGCCGCGGAGCACTCCATCACGGGCTACGAGACCATGACCGCCGACAACGCCCTCTACGACATCGCCAATGTCGCCAAAACGCCGACCGCGGCGTGGACGGCGAAGGGCACGGAAGCGGGCGAGTACCCGGTGGGCATCGTTTCCGGAGACTTTAAGAACACCAGTAAAAACTTCGCGAACGTCGAGTTCGTGATCGTGGACGGCGCTCTCACCATCACGACGGACGACACCGAGGTCGTCGTCACCGTCACCGGCAATACGAAGACCGTCGTTTACGACGGCACCGAGCACTCCGTCGAGAGCTACACGGTCGACGTGAACGGCCTGCCCATCACCGTGACGCCGAAGGCCGGAACCGAGGCGAAGGCCAGCGGCACGAACGCCGGCACCTACTACATGGGTCTGACGGCGGACGACTTCACCGCGGAATCGAATAACTACAGCAACATCAGGATCGTCGTGACCGACGGCTGGCTCAAGATCGACCCGATCACCGACAAGGTCACCGTCACTGTTACCGAGAACGCCGACACCGTCGAGTATGACGGCAAGGAGCACTCCGTCACGGGCTATGCGTCCATAGTTTCCGATCACGCTCTCTACGACGTTGCGAACGTCGCCGAGACACCGACCGATGCGTGGACAGCGAAGGGCACCGACGCCGGCACCTACCCCGTCGGCATCAAGTCCGGAGACTTCAGGAACACCAGCGGCAACTTCACGAACGTGGAATTCGTGATCGTGGACGGCGAGCTCGTCATCACGCGCCGCGGCGAGAATCCGGGAAGCCCGGTAACGCTCCGCGCGGATGACAACACCGTGATGTTCGACGGCGATTACCACGGCTATGTCGGCCACATCGCGACCAACCTTGCCGAGGGCCACAGCGTCCGCAGCGTGAAGAGCGACTTCACCGCACGCAACGTGGGCCGCTACGAGGATAAGATCGACCTGCACGACGCCATCATCGTGGATGCCGACGGCAAGGACGTGACGCGCAACTATGTGCTCACCTACCAGCCCGGCACGCTGGAGATTACGCCGTTCGAGGGCGAGGTCGTCGTTACTGTCACCGGCAACACGGGTCTCTTCCGCTATGACGGCAAGATCCACACCGTTGAAGGGTATACCTTGGAAGCGACCGTGCCGTTCTTCACCGAGGACGACATCCGCTTCACCGGTGACGCAACCATCAGCGAGGTCCGCCCCGGCGATTATGTGATGAATCTGAAGGATGAGGAATTCTCCGCGGCGAACGATAACTTCACCAGCGTGAAATTCGTCGTCATCGACGGCAGCATGCGCATCTATACCGTGCGCTACACCGTCGCGTGGATGTTTGACACCGACCAGATGCTCACCGGCGATTCTCCGAACCGCTACTTCACCTCCATGGCAAATTACATCGACCGCTCGGACATCTCCCTCGTGCTCCACAGCGGCAACGTTGTGGCGGACGCCGGAGCGCAGAGCCAGTGGGATGTGTTCAACAACGCGATGCAGCCGCTCTACGACGATGAGGAAGTGGACGTTCTCATGATCGCCGCCGAGAAGGAAGCCGCCTCCGGCAGCCTGTTCCTGCAGCAGCCGGTCCGCGAGGACTTCAAGGAGGAAGACCTCTTTGAAAACGGCAAGGGCTTCGTGCGCCGCTTCAACATCGGCGAGAAGAGCGTCATCCTCGTCGGTCTCGGCGCGGATGCCATGACCGAAGAGGGCTACAAGTGGGCGCGCGAGAAGTTCAACTCCGACAAGGACGCCTCCGGTATCCTGCTCGTGAACAACTACCTGCTCGAGGATATGAGAAAGCCCGATAAGATCGACGAGCGCGCTCTCGATCTGGAGAAGAACGTCGTCAAGGCGTGCTCCAACGTGCGCATGGTCCTCAGCAGCAGCGGCGGCTACTCCAGCCACTACGAGTTCTATTACGGCGAGCGCAAGGTGATCGCCATCAACTCGGACATCGAAGCGGCAGCCAAGGCTGGCTACTTCACGCAGCTCACCTTCAACGAGGATCTCAACATCCTCAGCGTCACCAACCTCTGCCCGTACACCTACGACTTCGTGTATAACGAGAGACAGGCGTATAAGGAGTGCTATGTGCTGAACAACGTGCTCTGAGACCTCGCGGGACGAACGTCCCAAACCCCATAAGCAAAACGATCCCCGGCGGGCATGCCCGCCGGGGATCTTCCTTTGAAAAACTTTCCGCAAAAAGAAAGCTGTCAACGGGAAACGTCCCCGTTGACAACTTTTTTGCGTCACGCCGTGGCTGCGCTCTCCTGCATCGCGCGGAGAGTCAGGGCGATCAGCCCGGTCAGCTCGTCGGTGGCGTAGAGCACCTTTTCCGTTTCGTGCTCCGGTGTCGGGAACATCTGGATATCGCGCCTTTCGGAAAGTAAAAGGGAGACTGCCGTGGAAGGCAGCCTCCCTGCGTTGTATTTCTCAGTCCGCGAACAGCGGCGTGGAGAGATAGCGGTCGCCGGTATCCGGCAGCAGGGCGACGATGGTCTTGCCCTTGTTCTCCGGCCGCTTCGCCAGCTCGATCGCGGCCCACACGGCGGCGCCGGAGGAAATGCCCACCAGCACGCCCTCCTTCCGGCCTACCAGACGTCCGGCGGCGAAGGCGTCCTCGTTCTCTACGGGAATGACCTCATCGTAAACCTTCGTGTCCAGCACGTCGGGGACAAAGCCGGCACCGATGCCCTGGATCTTGTGGCTTCCGGCCACGCCCTTGCTCAGAACGGGGGAGGAGGCCGGCTCCACGGCAACGATCTTCACATGGGGGTTCCGGCTCTTCAGATATTCGCCGACGCCGGTGACCGTGCCGCCCGTGCCGACGCCCGCCACAAAGATGTCCACCTTGCCGTCGGTGTCCTCCCAGATCTCCGGGCCGGTGGTCGCGCGGTGAACGGCGGGGTTGGCCGGATTCACAAACTGGCCGGGGATAAAGCTGTTCGGGATCTCCCTGGAAAGCTCGTCCGCCCTGGCAATCGCGCCCTTCATGCCCTTGGCGCCCTCGGTGAGCACGAGCTCCGCGCCGTAGGCCTTCATCAGCTGGCGGCGCTCCACACTCATGGTCTCCGGCATGACGATGATGATGCGGTAGCCGCGGGCGGCGGCCACGGAAGCCAGACCAATGCCCGTGTTGCCGGAGGTCGGCTCAATGATCACGGAGCCGGGCTTCAGCAGACCCTTCTGCTCCGCGTCGTCGATCATCGCCTTGGCGATGCGGTCCTTTACGCTTCCGGCGGGGTTGAAGTACTCCAGCTTGCCCAGCACCCTGGCCTCCAGACCTTCGGACTTTTCAATGTGCACCAGCTCCAGCAGCGGGGTCTTGCCGATCAGCTGGTCGGCAGATGTATAGATCTTACGCATGGATCGTTCCTCCTGAATATTTTATGTTGTTATCGGGTGTTCCGGTGTGCATAGGTGCCCGGCAACATCGGAGGGCCATGGAAAAGCGCATTTCAATACCAACCTTTCTTGTAGGTTTGTGCGGATTATAAATCGCCGCCGCGCATTTGTCAATAGCAAAAGGAAGATTTTTTATTGATTTACCTACTTCCCTGCTATATAATAGGATTTATACACAAGGGAGGAACGGAAAATGCTGATCTCAACCAAAGGGCGGTACGCGCTTCGGGTCATGGTCGATCTGGCCGAGCATTCGACGGACGGATTCATTCCTCTGAAGATGATCGCGGCGCGGCAGAATATCTCCGAAAAGTATCTGGAGAACATCATCAAGCTGCTCGTGAAAGCAAAGCTGCTGACCGGCGTGCGGGGAAAGGGCGGCGGATACCGCCTGACAAAAGCGCCGGAGCAATATACGGTTGGGGACATTCTGCGTATGACGGAGGATTCGCTGGCGCCCGTCTCCTGTCTGGAGCCCGGCGCGGCGGCGTGCTCCCGCGCGGCGGAGTGCCGCACGCTTTCCCTGTGGAAGGGGCTGGATAAAGTCATCAACGATTATCTGGATAAGTTCTCGCTCGCCGATCTGATGCACAACGATCCCGGCGGATACGATTATATTATTTGAGCGGAAACGAAAAGATGCCCGCCCGTGAGTTGTCCTCACGGGCGGGCATACGTTTATCATTATAAAATGGGCCTCTGCCCTGTCATGCCGGCGTGTTCACGATCCCCGCGAAGAGGATCTCGCCGCTCTCGCCGGTGACGGCGAAGAGGAACGGCCGGTCGAGCGTGAACTCGACACGCTCATCCGGCGGCAAGGCGGCTCCGCACGCGACCATCACGGTGTAGGCCGCCGCTACAACGCCCTCCTCGTCAATGGTGACGCGCGCGGAGTGCTTGGCCTGTGAAAGGAAAATGTCGTCGGCATAGTCGGTGAGCGGGGAGAAGTCGGCCTTGCCCGCGTCAAACACGTCCGTCACGCCGAGCGCGCGCAGCGCGCCGGAAAGGTCGGTATCAGCGGAAACGTCAAATTTCGGCACGGAGAGATCGATGGTCATATACTTGCTCTCAGCGCTCTCCGGCGAGAGAAAGAAATCGACCGCGCTGCCGTCGGAGAGCAGCTCCTCCGGCGTCACGCCCTCGTCCGGCAGCAGGAACCACATCGTGCCGCTGCCCTCGAGATATTTGCCGACGGCGGCAAAGTTATCGGCGGCGTAGTACGTGCTCTCCATGGTCTCGTGCATGAATTTGTGCGTCACGTCGCCGTCCGGCGCGTGGAATACGCCGTCCGTCGTGGCGCTCTTTGAAAACTCACTGCCCCACTTCGCGCGGAAGTATATGGTCGAGGCGAGCGCAATCACCGTATCCGGCGCGAGCGAAAGACCGTCGGCGCTGTCCTTCAAAAGGCCGCCCGTCTGCTCGTTGATCCAGCGGCGGAGCGCTTCGTTGAACGCCTCGGAGCCCATCTCGCCGCGGTAGGCGGAGGCATAGTAGCTGTCCGCGAGGCGCGCGAGGGTGTTGGAATTGTAGTCCATGCTGTCGGAGAGCCAGAGCGAGTCGGCAAGGATGCTCGTCACCGCGCCGTCGTTCTGGTAGTTCGCCGCCCAGACGTTCCCGGCGGTCTTGCGCAGGGATTCCATGCTGTCCGCGCCGAGCAGGGAGAGGATCTGCGCGCGGGTGTCCCCGTCCGTGACCTCCGCGAGCATCGAGAGCGCCATATACACGCTCACCGGCGAGCACACGGCGTTTTTGCCGTCCGCGCCCGAGAGCAGCGCGGGCAGCGCCGCGCGGATGTAATCGTCGAGCGCGCCATCGACCGATGAGGCCGCGGTGTTCCGTGCCCGGCGGTCGGCGCTCCAGGCATCGTACGCCGCTTCGTACTTCGCGCCGGAGTACTTCGCTTCGTTCGGATACGGCGCGCTTTCCGGGTAGGCCGCCTCGGCAAGAGCAAAGGCGTTTGTGCCGCCGCACGCGGCAAGAGAGAAGAGCGCAGAAAGCGCAAGCAAAAGGGCGATAAGGCGTTTCATAATGTTTCCTCCTTTGAGAGTGCTTCTATCCTTCTTTGGGAGTGCATCTATCCTTTGGACGCGCGGCATAGGAAAAAAGTTCCCGCCGCTTGTGCGTATTGCGGGGAATGTGGTATACTCAATACAGGAAGTGAGAAAACCCCTCAGTCAGCCTGCGGCTGCCAGCCCCCCTGTTAGGGGGGCCAAGATAGTTTTCGGATGCCCCACTTGCCTCCCCTAATAGGGAAGGTGGATCTTGCCGAAAGCAAAAGACGGAGAGGGTCCCCGCTGCCGCGGTCAATGCAAAGGAGAAACCATGAACGACGCCGAAAAAAAACCGGAGCTGCAGGGCAAGCTGCGCGAATTTCTCGTGATGCGCAATCTTTACGAGGCCGCCGCGCGCCAGCTCACGCTGAAATTTGAAATTCTAAACGACGAATTCAGCGTCCTCTATGCGCGCAACCCGATCCACCACATCGAAAGCCGCGTGAAAACGCCGGAGAGCATCGCCGCGAAGCTGATGAAAAAGGGCCTGCCGGTCTCCATCGAGACGGCGCGCGAGCACGTGAACGACATCGCGGGCGTGCGCGTGGTGTGCAGCTACATCGACGATGTCTACCGCGTTGCCGAAATGCTCGAGCGGCAGAAGGATATTGAGATCGTCAAGCGGCAGGACTATATCAAAACGCCGAATTATAACGGCTACCGCTCGCTCCATCTCGATATCCGTGTGCCGGTGTATCTCTCCGACCGGACGGAGTATGTCGTGGCCGAGATCCAGATCCGCACGATCGCCATGGACTTCTGGGCGAGCCTTGAGCACGACATCCGGTATAAGGCCGACAAATCCCGCCTGCCGGAGGGCATCAACGAGGAAATGCTCGCCGTCTCCGGCAAGATCGCCGACATCGACCGCCAGATGCAGGACATGTACCTCCGCATCCGCGCCGCCGAAACGGAAAAGGACGAATAACAAAAAAGCGGAGCCGCGGAGGAATTTTTCCTCCGCGGCTCCATTCGTTTATGCCGTTTATTCCGCGATCTCCGCGTCCAGCAGCTCGAGGATCGCCTGGTCAGCGCTCCAGAAATACGCGCTCTCGCCGAGGACTTCGGTGATCCCGGCGCGGTCAAAGTACCGCCGGACATTTTCGCTCATGCCGCAGCAGGCCACGGTCTTGCCCTGCGCGAGAAGGCTCTGGCACAGCTCGAGGATCGCCTGCGCGCCGGACACGTCCACGCTCGGCATGCCGCGCATCGAAAGGATCACGTGGTCGTAGGCGGGCATCTCCGCCATACGGTGGTTGAACTCGTCTACCGCGCCGAAGAACAGCGCGCCCGTCACATACGCCACGCCCGCCGATTCGAGGATCGGGGGCTTGCCGTCGATGGCGCGGAGCTTGTTCGTGTCGATGGCCGAAAAGCTCACGCGGATCTGACTGGACTTGGCCATATACAAAATGGCGGAGTAGACAACGCCGAGCAGGATGGCGACCGTGAGATCGAACACGACCGTTGCGATCATCGTGAGCAGAAACTGGCTGATGCCGGATTTGAATTTGTGGCGGAACACATAGCGGATGCCCGCCCAGTCGTTCATGCGCCACGCCGTGACCATGAGCACGCCCGCGAGCGCCGAGAGCGGCAGCCGCGCCATCACGCCGCCGAGCAGGAACATGGACGCGAGCAGAAACACCGAGTGAAAAACGCTCGTCAGCCGGGTCTGCTGGCCGGACTTGACCGCCACGCTCGTGCGGGCGATCGCTGCCGTAGCGGGCACGCCGCCGAAGAGCGGCAGCAGAATGTTGCCGACGCCCTGCGCGATCAGCTCCTGATCGGCATTGAATTCCTCACCCTTCATGCGCGAGGCGGAAGCGCCGCACAGAAGGCTTTCGATCATGCCGAGCGCCGCGATCGTCACGATGGGCGAGAGCAGGTCTTTGACCATCGAGAAGCTGAGCGACGAAAGATCCAGCCGGTCGGCGAGCAGCAGCGTGCGGGGAATGTCGCCGACGGTGGCGAGAGAATCCATATGGAACACGCCCGCGACGATGGCGGCCGCGATGATGCCGACGAGCGAGCCGGGGACGCGCGCACCCCACTTTTTCGGCCAGACGACCATGACCGCCACAACGAGCAGCCCGATGAGCGCCGCCTGCCAGTTCACATGGAAGCCGAGCCGCCCGTAGGAGAGCAGCTTTTCTATGTTCGTCAGGCCCTCGGACGTCGTGCCGAAGAAATTGTCGATCTGGCCGAGCGCGATGATGATCGCAATGCCGGACGTAAAGCCCATAATGACGGGCATCGGGATGAAGCTGATGAGCCGCCCCAGCCGCAGCACACCGGCGATGAGCAGCAATACACCGGCGGCAAAGCACGCGAAGAACACGCCCTGCAGCCCGTGCGCCGCCACGATGCCGACGAGCACGGCGCTCATAGCGCCGGTCGGGCCGGAGATCTGGAACGACGCGCCGCCGAGCAGCGCGATCACGATACCGGCGACGATGGCCGTAACAAGGCCCGCCGCGGCGGAAGCGCCGGACGAAACGCCGAACGCGAGCGCGAGCGGCAGCGCCACGGCGCACACCGTGAGACCGGCGAGAATGTCCTTCACCAGCTTCGCGGCGTTATAGCCGGAAAACTCTCTCTTTACTCCGGCAAAAAACGAAGAAAACACGATGATTCCTCCCCCAAAAAGACGTACCTGCCCACTATACGCCCCAAACCGCCTGTTCGCAATAGAAAAAATAAACATTCTGTACTTTTTTGAAATATAATAGCAAGAATGTTGGACAAAGTAGAGGGATCATATAAAGAAGATATGAATGCAGCCATCCGCCGCGGGAACATACGGCATGGGCATTTCCGGCGGCAGCGACTGCCACGGCACACGCAAAACGCACATCTCCATGGGCACGGGCTGCGGCAATCTCGCGATACCGTACTCAGGGCTTGAGGAGCTCAAAAAGCTGCGATGAAAAAACCTCCCCTGTGTAAATGTTCCCCGCTTTCCCGGAAGGAAAGCGGGGAACATTTTTATGCGCCGAAGAGGGGCAGCGCTTCGATGGCGCGTGCGATGCGTTCGTGGGTAAGACGTACCGCTGTGGGCGCGTCACCGTTCAAAAGGGCGGTATAGAGCGCGAGCTTCGATTCATACATTTTCTGTATGCCGCTGCGCTTGCAGTCGATCGTCCAGAGATACACGCTCTGCGGGCGGAAGGAGTGGTATAAAAGCGGCATGAGCACGTTGCCGGAGAGCACCGCGAGTTCGTGGTGGAAAAGGAAAACGTTCTCCGCGGCCTCGTCGCTGTCGCGCGCGGTGCGGATGCTCTCCAAAACCGGCGCGAGCGCTTCGAGCGATGCGGTGTCCGAGCGCTCGACGACGAGACGCATGCACATACACTCCATCGCATCGCGCGTTTCGAGCAGGGAGCGCACCTCGTTCTGGCGCAGCGCGCCGCCGTTGTAGCGCATGATCGCCACGAGCGTTTCCATCGTGCCGCGCCGCCGGTAATCGCAGACGTACACGCCCTGCCGGGCTTTGATCTCCACAAAGCCGAGCTTTTCGAGCTCTACCAGCCCGGCCGTTACGACGGTGCGCGAAACGCCCATCTTCGCCGCCAGCTCACGCGCCGGGGGCAGCTGTTCGCCGAAGGCAAGCTCGCCGGAGAGGATCATGTTTTCGATCTGCTGCACGAAAAGATCGGTCAGCGAAAGCGCGGTGATCTTGCTGTAGCCCATAGCCGTTTCCTCCGGTGAATGCACGTGGAAATACCACGTTTATTTATTTCAAGTTTACCCGCAATATACGCAAAAGTCAATTGCCGGATTTTTGTAAACCGATGAAATCTCCCGGCGGCGCTTGACGAGCGGGCGGCGCGGTATATATTCTTATAAGTGAAATCGCGTGGTAATACCACGAAAGGGCAAGCGCGAAAATAAGTAAGGAGGACAAGACCATGCAAAAATACGATGCCGTAGTCATCGGCGCGGGCAACGGCGGTCTCGCGGCGGCCTGCCGGATGGCGAAGGGCGGCAAAAAGACGCTTCTTGTCGAGCGGCACAACCTTCCGGGCGGCTGCGCTTCGAGCTTCCGCCGGGGACGCTTTGAGTTTGAGACCGCGCTGCACGAGATCTGCGAATGGGGCAGCAAGGAAAATCCCGGCGGCTGCCGCAAAACGTGTGAGGAGTTCGGGCTGGATATCCCGTGGCACATGGTACCGGACAACTTCCGCGTGATCACCACCGCCTCCGACGGCAAGACCCACATCGACGCGACGCTTCCCTGCACCGTGAAGGAATTTGTCAACGAAATGGAGCGGCTCGTCCCCGGCTGCCGCAAGTCGATCCAGGACCTTTTTGATCTCGGCACCGAGTTCCACGAGGCGGGCGACTATTCGCTCAGCGTCGCGGGAAAGACCGACCCGAAATACATGCAGGAGCACTTCCCCAACTTCCTGCGTCTCGGCAGCTACACGGTGAACGAAGTGTTCCGCGCCATGAAAATGCCGAAGCTCGCGCAGGACATCATGGGGACCTACTGGGGCTATCTCGGCGTGGATATGGACCACCTTTCCTTCCTGCAATACGTGAACATGCTCTGGCTGTACGTCAACCACGGCGCATGGATCCCGGATAAGACGAGCAACGAGCTGACGACCGGCCTTCTCGAATGCTTCCGGAAGATGGGCGGCGAGATATGGATGAACTGCACCGCCACGGAGATCCTCTTTGATGAGAATAAGGCCGTCTGCGGCGTGAAAACGACGTGCGGCGAGGTGGAAACGCGCCATATCCTCTGCAACATGAATCAGAACATGGTTTACGCCACGATGTGTCCCCCGGAGGTCGTACCCGAGCGTATGGTGAAGCTCGGCAACGCGCGCACCTATTCGGCGCGCATGTTCGTCGTGTATCTCGGGCTGGACAGATCGGCGGAGGAGATCGGCATTCACGACTATACGATCTTCCTTCCGACCTCGGCGGACAGCGCGAAGGAGTATGAGACGGGCAAGCGCATGGAGACCAACTGCAACCAGGTCATGGTCTGCTACAACGTTGTGAACCCGGCGTTCTCGCCGGAGGGGACGTGCGTAATGTCGCTCACGAGCACGTTCATGGCCGACGTCTGGGCGGACGTGGAGCAGGACGACTACGTAAAGACCAAGACCGACTTTGCCGAAAAACTCATCCGGCTCTTTGAAGAGCGCACCGGCATCACCGTCACGCCGTACATCGAAGAGATCGAGATCGCGACGCCGTGGACGATGTGCAACTATGTAAATACTCCGGAGGGCTCGGCGTACGGCTTTGAGCTGAAGGACTGGGACAATATGATGCCGCGCATGATGATGATGGGCACCGAGTTTCCGGTCAAGGGGCTGAAGTTCGTCGGCGCGGCGTCCATCCGCGGCGACGGCTACAACTCCGCAATCTTCAGCGGCGACACGCTCGCAAAAAAGACCCTTGCCGAAATGAAAGCAGAGGAGGCTTGAGTGACATGGCGGCAAACTGCAACTATAAAGTGAAGCTGATCGGGGCGCTCGACATGCTCCGGTTCAAGAATATGCCCAAGGTCCGCGAGGCAGCGATTCAGGCGGCCCCGGCGACGCCTCTGCCCAAAACGTTCACGACGAACGAAAAGGCGAAGGTCCGTCATCCCGAGATGCAGCGTGTCGTCGTTGCGGAGATCCGGCCCAACGGTCCGGACGTCAAGACGATCGTGCTCAAGTCCGAGGACGGCGCGCCGCTCGCACCGTTCCGCGCCGGACAGTACGTGAGCGTGACCGCGCACATCGGCGAAACGGTCACGACCCGCGCCTACTCGCTCAGCGGCAGCCCTGCATGGGCGAAGCGCGGAGAATACAACATCGCCGTGCGGCGCGACCCGAACGGCTTTGTTTCCCCGTGGGTACAGGATACGTGGCAGGTCGGGCAGAAGCTCACGATCTCCGGGCCGCAGGGCCAGCTCTACTATGAGCGCCTGCGCGACGCGAAGAAGGTCGTGGCGCTCGCCGGCGGCGTCGGCATCACGCCGTTCATGGCGATGGCCCGCGCCCTGCGCGACGGTCTGGAGGATTTTGATCTCACCATAATTTACGGCTCGCGCACCGAGGCGGGCATCGTCTATAAAAAGGAACTGGAGGAGGTCGCCGCGGCGTGCGATAAGGTGCACGTCGTCCACGTTCTCTCCGACGAGGAAAAGGAAGGCTACGAGCACGGCTTCATCACCGCGGAGCTCATCAAAAAATACGGCGGCGCGGAGTACAGCATCTTCATGTGCGGCCCGCAGGGGATGTACAATTACCTTGATACCCAGATCGAGCCGCTCGGCCTGCGCCGCAAGTACGTGCGCCGCGAGCTTTTCGGCGCGATCAAAAATCCGTGGGATCAGCCGGATTATCCCGCCGGTATTCGAGGCAAAACGTTTAAAATGAAGCTCATCCAGTGCGGAAAGGAATACGAGATCCCCGTCTCCGCCGACGAGCCGGTGCTCGTCGCCGCCGAGCGCGCCGGGATCTGTGTGCCGGAGCGCTACCGCAGCGGTGAGTGCGGCTGGTGCCGCTCGCGCCTGCTCTCCGGCAGCGTGTATGTCCCCGCGCGCACCGACGGCCGCCGCCGTGCGGACGTTGCGTTTGGGTACATCCATCCCTGCGCCAGCTTTGCCATGTCGGATCTCGTGCTGGACGTGCCGAACGGCACGCTCCGGTAAAGCGAGCGGCAGGAATACCGAAAATGTCCTCCCGAAATTCTCGGGGGGACATTTTTGCCCGCGTCAGCTCTTTTGGCGTTTCTGCCGGAAAAGAGGCAAGGAAACCCTTGCGGCCATGGGCAGAACGCGGTATGATATAAAAAAAGTGAAGCCGCGGCGGGACCGCGGCTGCGGAGGAAGATTATGCGCTATTACCTTGGATTGGACAACGGCGGCACGAACACCAAGGCAGCCCTTTTTACCCCGGACGGCACGCAGGTGGCTGTGGAGAGCATTGCCACCGCCGCGCTCACGCCCGCGCCCGGCTTTGTGGAGCGGGATATGGAGGACATGTGGCGCGATAACTGCGCCGTCATCCGCGGCGTGCTCAAAAAGAGCGGCGTGCGCGCCGAAGAGATCGCGGGCGTCGGGCTCTGCGGCCACGGCAAGGGGCTGTATCTCTGGGGCAAAGACGGTAAGAGCGCGCGCCGCGGCATCCTCTCGGCGGACAACCGCGCGTGGAAATACCCGGTCGAATGGCGCAAGGACGGCACGGAGGAACGGGCGTTTTCCCTCTCCTGCCAGCACGTCATGGCGTGCCAGCCGGTGAGTCTGCTCGCGTGGCTGCGCGATAACGAGCCGGAGACGATGAAAAACGTCCGCTGGGTGTTTGAGTGCAAGGACTATGTGCGTTTCCGGCTGACCGGCGAGGCGCGCGCCGAGATCACCGATTATTCCGGCAGCGGACTCATGGACCTGCATACGAAGAGCTTCTCGAAGGAGCTCCTCTCCCTCTTCGGCATCGAGAACGTGTGGGACGCGCTGCCGCCGCTCTGCGCCTCGCTCGATATCGCGGGGCATATTACGCCGGAAGCCGCCGCGCTCACGGGATTGCTGCCCGGCACACCGGTCATCGGCGGTATGTTCGATATCGACGCCTGCGCTCTCGCCGTGAACGTCACGGACGAGACGAACATCTGCATGATCGCCGGAACGTGGAGCATCAACGAATATCCGCGCCGCGCGCCCATCACGGACGGTTCGGTGCTTATGAATTCCCTCTTCTGCCTGCCGGGGTACTATCTCATCGAGGAATCGAGCCCCACCTCCGCGGGCAACAACCAGTGGTTCATCGACCGGCTCCTGCCCGAGCTCAAGGCCGAGGCGAAGACGGCGGGAAAGAGCATTTACGATATTCTGAACGACTGGGTCGATTCGTTTGCGCCCGGCGATTTTGTGCCGGTGTTCCTGCCGTTTCTGACGGCGAGCAACGTTGATCCGCGCGCCCGCGCAGCGTTCGTCGGGCTGAACGCCTCGCACTCGCGGCGGGAGATGGCCCGCGCGGTGTACGAGGGCATCACGTTCTCGCACCGGTACCATCTCGACCGCCTGATGCGCTCGCGGCCCGACCGGAGCGGGACGATCCGTCTTGCCGGAGGCGCGGCGCGTTCAAAGGTGTGGACGCAGATGTTCGCGGACGTGATGGATATGCCCGTCGAGACCGTTTCCGCGGAGGAGACCGGCGCGCTCGGCTGCTGCGTGGCGGTCGCGGCGGCGCTCGGCGATTATAAAGACGCCGCGGATGCCGCGGCGCACATGTGCCGGAGCGTGAGCCGTGTTCTGCCCCGGCCGGACGCCGCGAAGGTCTACGAGGAAAAATACGCGCTGTATCTCAAAACCATCGAGTGCCTGAACGCCCTCTGGCCGGATATGCAGCGGTTTATGGAGGAACATCATGCTTGAAAAGCTGAAGGAAAGAGTCTGCGAACAGAATCTCCAGCTGGTAAAATACGGCCTCGTCGTGCTCACATGGGGCAACGTCTCCGCCCTCTCGGAGGACGGAAAATACGTTGTCATCAAGCCGAGCGGCGTATCGTATGACAATATGAAGGCCGGCGATATGGTCGTCACGGACCGCGCGGGCCATATCGTGGAGGGCGATCTCCGCCCGTCCACCGACCTTGCGACGCATCTTGCGCTTTACGATGCCTTCCCCGGCATCGGCGGCGCGGTGCACACCCATTCGCGCTACGCCGTCGCCGCGGCGCAGGCGGGGCTGGATCTCCCCTGTTACGGCACGACCCACGCCGACTACTTCTACGGCGCCGTCCCCTGTGCCCGGGAGCTTACGGCGGAGGAGATCGAGGAAGCCTACGAGCGCAACACCGGCCTCGTCATCGCCGAGACGTTCCGCGCTCGGGGCATTGATCCGCTGGCAGTTCCGGCGGTGCTCGTGAAGAGCCACGGCCCGTTCACCTGGGGCAAGACGCCGGAAAAGGCCGTGGAAAACGCGCTCGTGCTCGACGAATGCGCGCATATGGCGCTGCTCACGCGGCTCTTTGACCCCTCCGCCGCCCCCGCGGCGCAGTGCATTCAGGACAAGCACTATTTCCGTAAGCACGGCGCGAACGCCTACTACGGACAGAAATAAACTACAAAAGGGAGTGTCGCTATGATCCGCAAGCCCCGCATACTTGTTGTCGGCATCTTCGTCATGGACCTGATCGCCTCTACGAAAAAAGCGCCGAACTCCGGCGAGACTGTGATCGGTCTCAATTTCCGCACAGCACCGGGCGGAAAGGGCGCGAACCAGGCTGTGCAGTGCGCGCGCCTCGGCGCGAACGTCACGATGGTCGGCCGTGTCGGTAACGATGCCTATGGCCGCGATACCGTCGCGGCGGCATCCGCCTCCGGTGTGGATGTGTCCCGCGTCGTTGTGGACGCCGAAAATCCGACCGGCGTTTCCGCCATCACACTCGAGATCACCGAAACCGGCGCGCACAACCGCATCGTCGTCTGCCCCGGCGCGAACGGCGCGATGACCGTGGAGGAGATTTCCTGGATCAGGGACGAGGTAAAGAATTACGATCTCGTCATGCTGCAGTTCGAGCTGCCGATGTTCATCAACGAGGCCGTGGCGCGCTGGGCGCACGAGGCCGGCGTGCCGGTCATGGTGAACCCCGCTCCCGCCGCGCCCGTTTCGCCGGAGCTCTTCCGCTGCGCCACGTTCTTCTCCCCGAACGAACACGAGGCCGCCGCGATGGCGGGGCATCCCATCCGCGTGGACGATGCCGGCGCGAACGAGGACGATCTGCGCGCCGTGGCGGATATTTTCCGCGAAAAGGGCGTGGAGAATCTCATTGTGACGCTTGGCGGGAATGGCTCCGTTGCGGTGAACAAAGACGGCGTCGCGCGCGTGCAGAGCGTAAAAATGCCCGTTGTGGCGGACACCACGGCGGCGGGCGATTCATTCGTTGCGTCGTTCAGCACGCTCTGGTGTGCGGGGCTTCCGGCGCGGCAGGCGCTGGCGTTTGCGAGCCACGCCGCGGCCATCACCGTTTCGCGTCCCGGCGCGATCCCGAGCCTCCCGACGCTTGCGGAGGTAACGGCGCTGCTGCGTGAGCGCGGCTATGAGGATATGGATTACGATCTTTTGGCACAGTTGGAGGAGAAAAGCAAATGAAAAACGAAGGAAAAACCGCGCTCGCGCATCTGACCGCGTCCGCGGAAAAGGAATTCTGCGCGTTTCTCGCGCAGCAGACGCCGGAGGCATACGAAGACGCGGTCGCGCTCATTGAGGAATGCCGCGCCGCGGGACACCGCGTCCATGTGACCGGCATCGGAAAGCCCGGCCATGTGGCGGGGTACGGAGCCTCGCTCCTCTCTTCCACCGGCACACCGTCCTACTTCCTCCACGGCACGGAGGCGGTGCACGGCTCCTGCGGCCAGCTGGAGGAAGGCGACGTTGTCATTGCCATCTCCAACTCCGGCGAGACGGTGGAGCTCAAGGCCACGGTGCTCGCCGTGAAGAACAACGGCTGCCGCGTCATCGGCATCACCGGCAATGCGGAAAGCTGGCTCGCAAAGGAGAGCGACGCGCTGCTGCTCGCGCATGTAGACGAAGAGGGCGGCCCGCTCAACCGCGCGCCGCGCAACTCCGTGCTCGCGGAGATGTTCGTGCTGCAGGCGCTCTCCGCCATATTGCAGGCGGACGTCGCGCAGACGCCCGCGCAGTATGTCCGCCGCCACCCCGGCGGCGCGCTCGGCAAGATCCGCGATAACGAGCGCTGAACACGCCGGAATACCGCACGGTACGGGAGAAAGAGGAAGAGACATGAAAAACGTGACATCGGATAAACGCAATCTCTGGATGTTCCCCCTCGGCACGGTCGGACGGGATATGATCTATAACCTGTTCACCAACTTCATTTTCACATATATCCTGTTTACGCGCCATCTCACCGCCGCGCAGCTCGGCGCGGTGACGGCGATCATGGTCGGTGCGCGTGTGTTCGACGCGCTCAACGACCCCGTCATGGGCAACATCATCGAGCGCACCCGCTCGCGCTACGGCAAGTTCAAGCCGTGGCTCGTGATCGGCATCCTCTCCACGTCCGTCGTTGTGTATCTCGCGTTCAACACGAGCCTGCAGGGTTGGAGCTTCATCGCGTTTTTCGGCGTGATCTATTTCCTCTATTCGATCACCTACACGATGCACGACATCTCCTACTGGGGCATGGTGTCGGCGCTCAGCTCCGATCCGCATGTGCGCAATTCGCTCACGTCCCGGACGAACCTCTTCGCCGGCATCGGCGGCGTGATCGCCTCGATCCTCATCCCCATGCTCACCACCGGCAGCGGCACGCTCGGCGGCAGCACCGCAACGGCCTATGGCCGTGTCGCGCTCGTCATCTGCATCCTTGCGCCGCTCTTCCTGTGCGCGACGATCTTCGGCGTGCGAGAGCGCCGGGATTACCATACGAAGGAAGTCCCGCCCGTCAGCTTCAAAAAGATCTGGAATACCATCACCGGCAATCCGCAGATCCTCTGGATCTCGCTCGTGTTCCTGCTGCAGCAGATCGGAAACGACGTCGTTATGGGCGGTCTCGGCTCAACGTATGTGTACTTCGCCTTCGGGTATGAGGGCGGGCTGTACTCGCTCTTCAACACCGTCGGTCTCGCGGCGACCGCGCTTCTTATGATCTTCTATCCGATGCTCGCCAAGCGCTTCCGCCGCAAGCAGATGATGGATAAGCTCATGCTGCTCTCGGTCATCGGCTACGCCGTTATGATCGTCTCCGGGCTGGCGCTCTCCGGCGGTATGGTGAAGTTCTGGATCCTCACCGTGGGCTACATGGTAGCAAACCTCGGTCAGTACGGCTTCTATCTCATTATGATGATCTCGCTCATCAACACCGTGGAGTATAACGAATACCTCCGCGGCGAGCGCGACGAGGCGATCATCACCTCCCTGCGCCCGTTCTTCACAAAGCTCGCCTCCGCGATCGTCGTGGCGGTCACGTCCGCGACGTATCTCATCTTCGGCGTCACGGGCTACACCAACCGGATCTCCGCGCTCGAGCGCGCGGCCTCGCTCGGCGAGATCGCCGAAGCCGAAAAGCTCGCGCAGATCGATACGATCGTCTCCTCCATCCAGCCGGGGCAGTCCCGCGGGCTGCTGCTGTGCTTGACGGTGCTGCCGTTCGTGCTCATGTACGCAAGCTATGAGCTCTATAAAAAACACTACATTCTCGATGAGGACAAATACGCCGAGGTGTGCGCCGAGCTTGAAAAGCGCCGGGCCGAGGCAAAGTAAGGAGGCCGCCGATATGGACAACGAAAATCGATCCTGCATCGACTGCGGCAGCGCCGCCTGCCGCGGCAAGGGCGGGCAGTTCCCGCCGTTCTGCCGGACGGAGCATCTGGACGAGGCGCTGCTCGAGCGCTCACTGGAAATTTTAAAGGGCGAGGAAAACGCCTTTTCCGTCGCCGCGGCGGTCAACGAGCGTGACGGCTACGGCACGAAAAGCCGCATCGAGGAAACGATGCACTTCGCGCAGCTTCTCGGCGTGAAGAAGATCGGCATCGCCACCTGCGCGGGGCTGATCCATGAGGCGAACGCGCTCGCGCGCGTCCTGCGCGCGCAGGGGTATGAGGTCACGGGCATCGCGTGCAAATGCGGCACGGTGAATAAAACGGAGCTCGGCATCCCGGAGCGCTGTCTCGAGGTCGGGCAGAACATCTGCAATCCCGTCTTGCAGGCGCTCGTGCTCAACGGGGAAAAGACGGAGCTGAACATCGCGCTCGGCCTGTGCGTCGGGCACGACAGCATGTTTTATAAGTATTCCGAAGCGCCGGTCACGACGCTTTCCGCCAAGGACCGCCTGCTCTGCCACGCAAGCCTTGGGCCGCTGTATCTGCTCGACGGCTACTGGAAACGCCTCCTGAAACCCGACCCCTACCTCACCGCGCCGCAGAACAAAACCGAAGAAGGAAAAACCGGGGACACGTCGAACTGACGTGTTCCCGGTTTGTACGGAAAAACCCGGTGATCTGCGATCGACAGGCGCATGCTGCAACATTATAGATACAATAGATACATATTAAGCGGTATAGATCCTTTGATCTGTTTTAGACGGAGAGTCACGGACGATGGCTCCGCAGAACACGTTTATGAAAGCGGAAACGGTCGCGGCGGCGCTTATCGGAAAGGCGGCGGGAGACGGATGAAAGCCGTCACCTCCGCGACGTACTCCAACACCGGCCCGGAGCGGCGCAAGGTTCGGATCGAGATGCGAAAAAAGGCGGAAAAATGATACAGAACGATTTTACGATCCATATCCGGCGGGCAGAGAGCGGAGACGAGGCGTGTCTCGCGCACGTCCAGACCGAAAGCTGGAAGGCTGCGTTCGCGGGCATTGTCCCGGCGGAGCTCCTTACCCAATGTACGAGCATCGAGCGCGCCGAGAAAATGTACGCGCGGCTTCTCGCCGAGCAGCGTGGAAACGGCTATATTCTGGAGCTGGACGGCAAGCCCCACTGCGTCGCATGGTGGGACGCGGCGCGGGAAGAGGGTATGCCGGGCGCTGCCGAGCTGCGGTGCATCCATTCGCTGCCGGAAAACTGGCGCCGCGGCTGCGGCAGCCGGATGATGGAGCGCGTTCTCGCGGACGTAAAGGCTGCCGGATACACAAAGCTCCTGCTCTGGGTGTTCACGGACAACGTGCGCGCGATCCGGTTTTACGAAGCGCAGGGCTTCACCTTCGGCGGCAGAAAGCAGCCCGCGTTCGGCACAACGGAGGAAATGTACGTCCGAGCGCTGTAAAGCCGCATCGCGGCGCAGCCGCGATTTTTCGGCTCGCAGGCTGCCGAACGACAGGTCGCTGCGCTGCTGAAATGCAGGAAGATGGTATTTTGAAGAAAAGCAGAGCAAAGCACGTTCTGCCGTGGACGGGCGCAGCTCGCCGGCATCAGCAGCAAAGGCGGCGCGTTAAAGAAAGGGATGCGAATATGGAAGCAAATCTTGAACCTAAAAACGAGCTCATTGCATGCTGCGGGCTGGACTGCGAAACCTGTGACGCCAGGATCGCAACGATCACAAATAACGATGCCCTGCGTGAAAAAACCGCCGCCCTGTGGACGAAGCTCAACGCCGTAGCGATCACGCCGGACATGATCCACTGCACCGGCTGCCGCGTGGAGGGCGCAAAAACGCCGTTTTGCGACAAGCTCTGCCCCGTACATAACTGCGTGCGGGAGAAGGGGCTGGATACCTGCGCGGACTGCGGGCAGATGGATGGATGCCAGACGCTGGGGCGCATCGCCGCAAACAGCCCGTTTGTTTTGGAAAACCTGAGAAAGCTCCGCTGTAAGGAGCCGTTGGAACAGAACGATGCCTGACACAATGACGGTAAACGATACGGAATATACTGTGCTCCGGCTTCTCGGAAAGGGCAAGGGCGGTTATTCCTATCTCGTCACGGACGGGGAGCGGGAGTACGTTCTCAAGCAGATCCACCACGAGCCGTGTGAGTACTATACCTTCGGCGACAAGCTGCAGTCCGAGCTGCGCGACTATGAAACGCTGCGCGCTCTCGGCATCCCCCTGCCGCGGCTGCTGGCCGTGGACAAGGCGCAGGAGCGCCTTCTAAAGGAATATATCGCGGGGCCGACCGTCGCGGAGCTGCGTGAGAGCGGCCGGATGGACGGGCGCTGGACGGAGCAGGTGCGCGCCATGTGCGCCGTTTTGTACCCCGCGGGGCTGAACATCGACTACTACCCCACCAACTTCGTCCCGCGCGGCGAAACGCTCTATTATATCGACTACGAATGCAACGCCTATATGGAGCAATGGGACTTTGAGCACTGGGGCGCGCAGTACTGGACAGAGCCGCCGTCCGCGTCGAATTGAACAGCTTGCCCGCCGGGAGACCGGTGGGCAAAATTTTTTTCAAAACCCTATTGACAATCCGAGGATGTGCTGTTATATTAGCAGTAACGATAATCATTATTGATTATGAAACCCCACAGCGAAGGAGTACCCCATGGAAAGCACCCGGCGGCAAAGCAAAAAGCGCGACGCGATCCGCGAGATACTGCTCGCGTCGTACGATCACCCGAGTGTGGAGGAGATCTACCGGCGGCTCAAGCCGGACATCCCGGATCTCTCGCTCGGCACGGTGTACCGCAATCTCGCGCTCTTCCGCGAGGAGGGCAAGGCGATGAGCGTTGCCACGGTTGCGGGACAGGAGCGGTTCGACGGCCGGACGCACCCCCACGCGCATTTCATCTGCGAGAAGTGCGGCCGCGTGGACGATGTGGACGTGGTGCTGCCCGAAACGCTTGTCACCGGCGAAATGCCCGGCGAGGTGCGCTCCTGGGCTCTGACATTTTACGGCATCTGCCGCTGCTGCGCAGCGGACGATAATAAAAACAACAAAGAGAAAAATTGATTTGATGGAGGATCTTATTATGAAAAAGTGGGTTTGCCCGGTTTGCGGTTACGTTCATGAAGGCGATACGCCCCCGGCGGAGTGCCCGGTGTGCCATGTCCCCGGCAGCAAGTTCACGCTGCAGGCGGAGGAGAAGACCTGGGCGGCGGAGCACGTCGTCGGCGTCGGCAAGGTGTTCGGCGCGGACGTTCCCGCCGAGGTACAGGAAGAGATCATCGCCGGTCTGCGCGCCAACTTTGAGGGCGAGTGCAGTGAGGTCGGCATGTATCTGGCCATGGCGCGCGTTGCGCACCGCGAGGGCTATCCGGAGATCGGCATGTACTGGGAAAAGGCCGGTCTGGAAGAGGCCGAGCACGCCGCGAAGTTCGCCGAGCTCCTCGGCGAGGTCGTGACCACGTCCACGAAGAAGAATCTCGAAATGCGCGTTGACGCCGAGAACGGCGCGACCGCCGGCAAGTTTGAGCTCGCCAAGCTCGCGAAGAAGTACAATCTCGACGCCATCCACGACACCGTGCACGAAATGGCGCGCGACGAGGCCCGCCACGGCAAGGCGTTCGAGGGTCTGCTCAAGCGCTACTTCGGCAAGTAAGAGGAGATATTCCCATGAAATACGAGTGCCCCTGCGGCTATGTCTATGACCCCGCCCTGGGCGACCCCGACAACGGTGTAGCCCCCGGCACAGTCTGGGAGGACGTTCCCGAAGATTGGGTCTGCCCCATCTGCGGTCTTGGCAAGGATGCCTTTTATCCCGCTGAGTAACGAATAAGCCTTTTTGAGAGGAAGCAGAAACAAAACTGCTTCCTCTTTTTTCGACGCATTTGGCAAACGATTTGCCAAATATGGTCCGGATACCCCCAGACGCCCCGGCTTCTCCCCGCCTATAATGGAGAAAAAACGAACGGGAGGGTCACCCATGACAAAGGTACGCATCGAGCCGGGCATCTGCGGCTTTACGGCCATCGCGGAGGCGGAAGCGGCGGAGGATTTTATGGTGCATCTGCGCGTGGCGAGCGGCTGCGCCGCCGTGCAGGAGATGATGAAGGCTCTCGGCAGCACGTTCAGCGCGTTTGACGTGTGTCTCACCAAGCCGGGGACGGGGCCGTTTTACGCCTATGTCGCGGAGCATTTCCCCGTTCACGCCGCCTGTCCCGTCATCGCCGGGATCACCAAGTGCGCAGAAGCGGAATGCGATCTTGCTCTCCGGCAGGACGCCGGGATATTTTTTGAGGAATAACGCCTCTAAGGGCCGACTTCGTCTTTCTTTCCGTGTTGAAAAACGGACACCTTCGTGATATAATCCAATTCAACCGTAAGGCGGTACTATTTTCCCGGAGGTAACACCATGAACGTCTGGCACGACATCGACCCCGCACGCATCAAGCCGGAGGATTTTCTCGCCGTGATCGAGATCCCCAAGGGCAGCAAGAAGAAATATGAACTGGACAAGCAGACCGGGCTGATCATTCTCGACCGCATTCTGTATACATCGACCCACTACCCCGCCAACTACGGCTTCATCCCCCGCAGCTACGGCGACGACGGCGACCCGCTCGACGTGCTCGTGCTCTGCTCGGAGGTGCTCGACCCGCTCACGCTCGTGCGGTGCTACCCGATCGGGTACATCTCCATGCTCGACTGCGGAAAGAACGACGAGAAGATCATCGCCATCCCCTTCTCCGACCCGAGCTACAACAAGTACCGCGATATCATGGACCTGCCCGACCACACGTTTGACGAGATGGCGCACTTTTTCACCGTCTACAAGGCGCTGGAGGGCAAGGAGGCAGTCGCGGGCGACGTGAACGGCCGCGAAGCCGCCGTGGAGATCATCAAGAGCGCGCTCACGCACTACGACGAGTGCTTCGGAAACAAAAAGTAAAGAGAATTAACCGCGCCCCGGCAGAAAACCCTGCCGGGGCGCGGTTCTTTCTTGCAATCCGGTGCGAAGTACGTTACTATATGCTTACAAATTATATAAAGGAGAATCATTTATGAGTTTTCAGGAAGCGATCCAATCCGTATTCCAGAAGTACATCTGCTTTTCCGGTCGCGCGCGGCGAGCGAGTACTGGTACTTCGCGCTGCTCAACTGGGCCGTGAGCGCGGTACTCACGGCGATAGCCCGCAACTTTGACAGCAGCCTTGCTTCGCTGTTTCTCACGCTCTGGAACATCGGCGTGTTCCTGCCGGGACTCGGCGTCTGCTGGCGGCGTCTGCACGACATCGGCCGCAGCGGCGCGTGGTACTTCCTGAACCTCATCCCCCTTGTCGGACAGATCATTCTGCTCATCTGGCTCTGCAAGGACAGCCAGCCCGGCTGGAACCAGTACGGCGACAGCCCCAAGTACCCCACCAACGGCGGCGGATACGGCGGCTACGGACAGGGCGGTTACGGTCAGAATCCGTACGGCGGACAGAACCCGTATGGCCAGAACAACGGCCAGAATAACGGCGGCTACAACTGGAAGCCCTGACGAGCCCGATATTTTCGCGAAAAGGAAGCGCACCCATCCATGAACTGCATTGACCTGCATATCCACACCACCGCCTCGGACGGCACGGATCCGCCGCGCGCCGCCGTGGAGAAGGCCGCATCTCTCGGCCTTGCCGCCGTGAGCATCACCGACCACGACAGCGTCTCCGGCGTGCCGGAGGCGATGCGCGCCGGAGCGGAGCTCGGCATGGAGGTCGTGCCGGGGATCGAGGTATCCTCGGACTACCGCGACAACAACGTCCACATCCTCGGCTACTTCATCGACCCCGCCGCGCCCGAGCTGCGCCCGGTGCTCGACTGGGTGAAGACCGAGCGGGACGAGCGCAACGAGAAGATCGCCGCCATGTTCGAGCGCGACGGGTTTGATATCTCCATCGCGCAGCTGCGCGAGGAATACCCGGATTCCGTGCTTGGCCGCCCGCATTTCTGCGAGCATCTGATGCGCAAGGGCTACATCTCCTCCGTGAAGGAGGGGTTTGAAAAATTCCTCGGCGAGGGCAAGCCGTACTATCTGCCGAAGCGCCGCATCTCCATTGCAAAGGCCGTGGAAACGATCGTCGCCGCGGGCGGCGTGCCGGTGCTGGCGCACCCGATGCAGTACCACTATCCCGAGCCGGAGCTCATCGAGCTGATCGAAACGGCAAAGGCACTCGGCATCCGGGCGCTGGAGGCGTATTACTCTGAGTTCTCCGCCGAACAGACCGCGTGGCTGCTGCGCGCTGCGGAGAAATACGGCATGGGCGTTTCCGGCGGCAGCGACTACCACGGTACACGCAAAACGCACATCTCCATGGGCACGGGCTGCGGCAATCTCGCGATACCGTATTCGGTCCTTGAGGAGCTCAAAAAGCTGCGATAATATGCGATAATAAAGATGTTCCCCGCTTTCCGAAAGGAAAGCGGGGAACATTTTTTTGTTATGCCACGGCCGCCGACATAACCGGCGGCCGTGCCCTGTCGGCTTTCGCCGTCCGGCATATGTCTTCGGGGGCGTCTCTTTTTTTCCTCCGCCGGGCCGGCTCTTCCATGAGGCCGTTCTGCGGGGAAGTTTTGCATGGCTTTATTCAGTCGTCGAGGTCTATGTCTCCGCTGACGGTTTCGATCTTGAATGTCCGTGTACCCTCGCTGCCGCTGCGGATGCCGGAGATGTCGCCGCTCACGGTGGTGACCGTGCCGCCGAATTCATCCGCGTGCAGCAGCTCGCCGGAGATGTCGCCGCTCGTGGAGGTGAACGTAAGGCTCTGCGTATCGACCTCGTCCAGCTCCAGATCGCCGCTTGTCGTGTCGGTCTCAATGCCCGCAGCGGAGATGTCGTCCAGATCGATATCGCCGCTCGTGGTGTGCAGCGTCAGCACGCCGGTGAGCTCCGCGTTCCGTACGGAAATGCTCCCGCTCACGGACGAAAGGCTCGCGCTCTCCGCCTTCACATCAGAAATATTCATATATCCCGAGGTCGTGCCGGCTGTTATCGTGCCGCCGCGGGTCGTGCTGACAAAAATATTTCCGCTCGTCGTGACGAGCTGTGTCTCCGCGACCTTCAGCTCCGACGCGCTGACCGCGCCGGAAGCGCTCGATGCGCGGAGCGTAAGCTGCGGGCTCACCAGCCCGCTCACATATACATCGCCGGACTGCGTTGCCGCGTCCACCGTGCCGACCCATTTTTCCGGAATGCGGAGGATGACCGCATCATCGTCCGAGACGGCAAGGCGCTGGAAAAGGCCGGGCTTTTTCTCCGTGATGCGAAGCACGCCGCCGTCGAGCACAACGCTCACGCGGTCCGGCGTTTTCGCGCCCCGCGCGGCGATCGAGACGGTCTTATCCGTCGTGGAATAGATGTTCACCTCAAGCTCGCTGAGCTGCACGCTCACGAAGCTGCACTCGCCGGTCTCCGTATCGGCAGAGGTAAATGCAATATCGTTGTAGGCATAATTGTCGGGAGAATAGTCCCAGCCGAGCGTCACGCCGACGAACACGCCCGCCGCAATGAGCAGCACGCCGAGGACAAGAAGCACCTTTTCGCCTTTTTTCATCACGATTTCTCCTTTATCATCCGAGATCGTTTTTGAGTTCAAAGAGCAGCCGGAGCGCCTCCAGCGGGGAGAGCGTGTTGGGATCGACGGCGCGCAGCCTCTCGGCCACGGCGTCCGCGCCGACGTCGGCGAGACTCACCTGATCGCTCTCGGGCTTTGCCGGGGGCGTCACATTTACCGCCGCGCCCTGCGCGTTGAGCTCCCTGAGATGCGCGTCCGCGGCGCGGATGACGCTCTCCGGCACGCCGGCGAGCTTTGCGACCTCAATGCCGTAGCTCTCGTCGGCGGCGCCGGGCAGGATCTTGCGCAGGAAGAGGAGCTTCCCGTTCTGCCGCTTGGCGCTGATATTATAGTTGCGCACACCGGGGATCGTCCCCTCAAGCGCGGAGAGCTCGTGGTAATGCGTGGCAAACATCGTTTTCGCGCCGAGCTTTCTCGGATCGGCGCAGTATTCGAGCACCGCGCGGGCGATGGCCATGCCGTCGTAGGTGGACGTGCCGCGGCCGATCTCATCGAGGATGAGCAGGGAATCGGCGGTCGCGTTCTTCAATATGGATGCGACCTCGCTCATCTCGACCATGAACGTCGAGGCGCCGCCCGCAAGGTCGTCGCTCGCGCCGATGCGCGTGAACACGCGGTCGCAGATGCCGACCGTCGCGCTGCGCGCCGGGACGAACGAGCCGATCTGCGCCATGAGCACGATGATCGCCGTCTGGCGCATGTATGTGCTTTTACCGGCCATGTTCGGCCCCGTCACGATGGCGACGCGGTCGTCGGTGTCGTTCAGGTGCGTGTCGTTCGGCACGAAGAGCGTGTCGCGCTGCATCTGCTCAACGACCGGGTGGCGGCCTTCGGCGATCGTGAGCGTGTGCGATACCTCGATTTCCGGGCAGACATAGTTGTTGCGCACCGCGACCTCGGCGAGCGAGCAGAGCGCATCGAGCTCCGCGAGCGCCGCAGAGAGCGCCTGCAGCTCGTCCACGCGGTCGCCCACCTGGCGGAGCACGTCGCGGAAGAGGTCGTATTCGAGCGTTTCGATCCGCTCGCGGGCGGACGAGATATCATCCTCCAGCTTTTTGAGCTCCGGGGTAAAGTACCGCTCGCCGTTGACGAGCGTCTGCTTGCGTATGTATTCCTCCGGCAAGTCCACGGCTCCGGCGGAGTTCGGCACGTCGATATAATACCCGAACACTTTGTTGTAGCCGACCTTGAGCTTCTTGATGCCGGTGCGCTCCTTTTCCCGCGCCTCCAGCTCGGCGACGCATTTCGCGCCGTTGTCGCGGATGTTGCGCAGACGGTCTACCTCCTCGCTGTAGCCGGAGCGGAGGATGCCGCCCTCGCGCACGGAGAACGGCGGCTCGTCGCAGATGGCGCGGCGCAAAAGCGCGCAGAGGTTTTCCAGCGGCTCCGTCGCGGCGATGGAGCGGAGCATCCCGCTCTGGTACTTGCCGAGCTGCGCGAAGATCTCCGGCGCGGCGGAGAGGTAATTTCCGAGCGCGAGCATGTCGCGGCCGTTCGCCGCGCCGTACACGGCGCGGGACGTGAGCCGCTGGATATCGCCGACGGTCTTGAGCTTTTCGGTGAGCTCGGCGCGGCCGACGTTATCGCGGAAGAGCTCCTCCACCGCGGCGAGCCGCCGCCGGATCGCCACCGGGGAGAGCAGAGGGCGCTCCACCCAGCTGCGGAGCATTCGCCCGCCCATCGGGGTTTTGGTCTTATCGAGCACCCAGAGAAGGCTGCCGCGCTTTTCGCCGGTGCGCAGGTTTTCCGTCAGCTCGAGATTGCGCCGCGCCGCGGCGTCAAGCTCCATATACCGGCCCCGCGTGAAGATATCCGGCACGCGCAGCTGCGACATGTCGCCGCGCGCCGCGTCCGTGAGATAGGCGAGCAGCGCGCCGAGCGCGAGCGTCGTCATCTCGTCGAGCTCGGGGGCGTTTTCGCCGTACTGATTTGCAATGGCCTTGCGCGCGTTTTCGGGGTCGAACCGCCCCGCGGCGGGCTCCACGCGGCTGCCGAGCCGCTTTTCGAGCGTGTCGCGGATGTCGCGGCTGAGCATCGCCTCCGGCGCGAGCACGCACTCGCGCGGGCGGAAGCGGGAAATTTCGTTCTGGATGTGCATCGCCGCGTCCGTTTCAAACGACGCCGCGCACACCTCGCCGGTGGACACGTCCGCAAAGGCGCACCCGCCTGCCTTGCCGCGCAGCATGACCGCGCCGAGATAGTTTGATTCGCCCTCGCGCAGCATGGAGGTCTCCATGATCGTGCCGGGGGAGATGATGCGCACGATATCGCGCGATACGAGCCCCTTGCAGAGCTTCGGGTCCTCCATCTGCTCGCACACGGCGACCTTGTAGCCCTTGGCGATGAGCTTGGAGATGTACTGCTCCGCGCTGTGGTACGGCACGCCGCACATCGGCGTGCGCTCGTCCTCGGGCTTGCCGCGGTCGCGCGTCGTGAGCGCGAGATTCAGCTCGCGCGCGCCGAGAACGGCGTCATCGTCGAACATCTCGTAAAAATCGCCCAGCCGGTAAAAGAGCAGGCAGTCGGGATGCTCGGCCTTGATGGCGTTATACTGCATTTTCATGGGGGTGGTTTCTGCGGGCAATGTCTTTCTCCCCTTTACTCCGTGATCTCGCCGAAGAGCGCGAACGTATTGCTTGAAACGATGCGCGCGTTGGCCCACGATCCGATGAGCGATTCGTCCCCGCGCAGATGCACGAGCCGTCCCCCGGCGGTGCGCGCCGAGAGCGTATAGTCGCCGTTTTTCGCCGTGCCGTCGATGAGTACGCGGAAGGTCTTCCCCTCCTGCGCGCGGTGCAGCTCGGCGGAGACGCGCCCCGCGCTTTCCACGAGCCGGTCGAACCGGTTTTGAATGACGGAGCGCGGCGTATCGTCCTCGATCTTTGCCGCCGGGGTACCCGGACGGCGGGAATAGATGAACGTGAACATCGAGTCAAAGCGCACCTTTTCCGTAAGCGCGAGCGTATCGAGAAAATCCTCCTCCGTCTCACCCGGGAAGCCGACGATCACGTCGGTCGTGAGGACGAGGTTCGGGATGTATTTCCGCGCAAGATCGACCTGCGCGAGATACTTTTCCGCCGTATAGCCGCGGTTCATGGCGCGCAGGATCCGGTCGCTGCCGGACTGCACGGGCAGATGGATGTGCGGGGCGCACTTTTCGCACTCCGCCATAGCAGCAAAAAGCCGCTCGGTCGCGTCCTTGGGGTGGCTCGTCATAAACCGGATGCGGAAATCGCCCGGAATGGCGTTGACCTTGCGAAGGAGCTCCGCGAAATCCACATCCTCGTCCAGTCCCCGGCCGTAGGAGTTCACATTCTGGCCGAGGAGCGTAATATCCTTATACCCGGCGGCGACGAGCGCTTCGGCCTCGCGCACGACGTCCTCGCTCCGGCGGGAGCGCTCGCGCCCGCGGACGTAGGGGACGATGCAGTATGAGCAGAAGTTGTTGCACCCGTTCATGATGGAGAGCCACGCCTTCACGCTGCCTTCCCGCTCGCGGGGGAGTCCTTCGGCAATGGATTCAGCGCTCTCGGCATCAAACACGCGGCCCTTCGCGCCGGAGAGACCGTGGACCTGCAGCGTTCTCTCAAAAAGCTCCGGGAAGCGCCAGAGCTCGTGCGGGCCGAAGCAGAGATCGACCATGCGGTACGACTTTTTCACCTGCTCGCGGATCTCCTCGCTCTGCGCCATGCAGCCGCAGAGAATCACGATGCGTTCCGGGTGGACGCGCTTTAAATGCGTGAGCGCGCCGACGTTGCCGAACACGCGCATCGTCGCGTGCTCACGCACGGCGCAGGTGTTCACGGCGATGACGTCCGCCTTGTCCTCGTCGTCGGTCATCGTATAGCCCATGCTGCGGAGATAACCGCGCAGCACCTCGCTGTCGGACTCGTTCTGCTGGCAGCCGTAGGTGTCTACCATGGCGAAGCGCTCGCCGCTGCCGAGGGCGGAGCGGACGCGCGCGCATATCTCTTTCTGCCGTTCAATCTCCTGCGCGGAGACCTCGGTTCTCTCGTAGGGCATAGATCTATTTCCTTTCCGTGTATCCTTGTGAACGGCCCCCTTGTGCAAAGGGGGCTGTCAGCCGGAGGCTGACTGGGGGATTGTAGCTTTCGGAAAACGACAATCCCTCCGTCACGGCTTCGCCGTGCCACCTCCCTTTACACAAGGGAGGCTTTTCTTCCGATAATAGAGTATTTTAACATTTTGCTCTGGATTCCGCAACGGCTTTGCTTTATAATCAGAATGAAATATTATCGATTCCCATTCTGGAGGTACATATATCATGCCGGTCATCCACGTCCTTTCGCCGCACGTCGCCGACCTTATCGCCGCGGGCGAGGTCGTTGAGCGCCCCGCCTCGGCGGTCAAGGAGCTTTTGGAAAACGCGGTGGACGCCGGAGCGCGCACCGTCGTGCTTGAGCTCCGCGCCGGAGGGCGGGACTATATCCGCGTCACGGACGACGGCGTCGGCATGGCGCCGGAGGACGCGGGCGTGTGCTTTCTGCGCCACGCGACGAGCAAGCTCTCGGACGAGCGCGGGCTCGAGGCCATCGGCACGCTCGGCTTTCGCGGCGAAGCTCTCGCGGCGATCAGCGCCGTTTCGCGCATCACGCTCACGACGCGCCGCCGCGGCGCGGCCATGGGCGTGCGCGTGGAGGTGGAGGCCGGGGAGATCGTCTCCATGGAGGAGACCGGCTGCCCGGAGGGTACGACGATCACCGTGCGCGATCTTTTCTACAACACCCCCGCGCGGCAGAAGTTTCTCAGCACCGACCGGAGCGAGAGCGCCGCGTGCGTGCAGAGCGCGCTGCGCACGGCGCTCGGCCGCCCGGACGTGAGCTTTCGCTGCCTGCGCGACGGGCAGGAGGAATTTTTCTCCCCCGGCGACGGCACGGCGAAGAGCGCCGTATACGCGCTGCTCGGGCGCGACGCCGCGGCGGGACTGCTGCCGGTGGAGACCGAAAGCGACGGCGTCACGGTAAAGGGCTTCGTTTCCGCGCCCGGCTACTGCCGCGGCAACCGCGGCGCGCAGTACTTTTTCTGCAACGGCCGCCCCATCCGCTCGCGCGCTTTGCAGGCCGCGCTGGAGCAGGCATACAAAAATACCGCCATGGTCGGCAAGTTTCCCGGGTGCGTGCTCTATATCACGCTGCCCAACGGTCTTGTGGACGTGAACGTCCATCCGACGAAGGCGGAGGTAAAATTCGCAAAAGAGAAGCCCGTTTTTGACGGCGTTTACTACGGCACGCTCGCCGCGCTCGGCCAGAAGAGCGCGCCGCAGACGATGTCGAACGCGCCTTTTGCCTCGGAAGCGAAGAGCGCTGCGCCCGTTTCTTCCCCGGCCCGTCCCGCTCCGGCCGCCGCGAGCGCGCCGCGCAAGGACTTCTTCCGCACGATGGACGCGGGCACGTTCCGGCAGACATACTCCGCCGCGCCCGCCCGTCCGGCGGGTACTTCCGGCGTGCGCGACAGCGCGCCCTACCGCGCCGCTTCCCCCGCCGCGCCGAAACCGGTCTCTTCCGCGCCGGTCTCCGTACCGGTGCGCACCTATACGCCGGACATTCCGTCCGTGAGCGCGCCGCGTTCCCCCGTCCCCGCGCCGGAAGCGCCGGTCTCCCCGGCCGTTCCCGCCGCGCCGGTCGAAAAGAGCCTTCCCGCCCCGGAAACGGCGGCGGAGACCGTGCCGGAGCAGACGGTGCTGGACGAGGCCTTCCGCGTCGAGCCCGTGCGCTACATCGGCGAGGCGCTGAACGTTTACATTCTGCTCGAGCAGGGCGACAAGATGCTGCTCATCGACAAGCATGCCGCGCACGAGCGCATCCTCTTTGACAAAATGCGCCTGAACGAAAAGCCCCTCATGCCGCAGGAGCTTCTGGAGCCCCAGCCGTTCAACACCGACCCGGACGGCGCGGCGCTTCTCGAAGCAAACGCCGCGCTTCTCGCGCGGCTCGGCTTTGAGCTGGACGCATTCGGCGATACCGCGTTTCTCATCCGCGCCGTGCCCGCGCAGCTCGACGCCGCCTCCGCCGTGCCGCTGCTCGAAGAGCTGCTGGAAAAGCTGCGGGAGGGCCGGTCGCTCTCGTCCTCGGACGTGTGGGAGCGGCTCGCCGCCACGGTCGCGTGCAAGGCCGCGATCAAGGGCGGCTGGGTCACGGAGCGGGAGGAGCTTCTGGCTCTCGCGGAAAAGGTGCTCGCCGGAGAGGTGACGCACTGTCCGCACGGCCGCCCGGTGATGACGGTGTTCACCCGCGCCGAGCTCGACAAGCGTTTCGGGAGGATCGTGTGACGTGTACCGCGATCTGACGCGGGGGAGCATTCTCCGCTCGCTTCTTCTCTTCGCGCTGCCGATGCTCGCCGGGGACATTCTCCAGCAGCTTTACAACATCGCCGATACGCTCATCGTTTCGCGCGCCATCGGGCGTGACGCGCTCGCCGCCGTGGGGAGCGCGTATACGCTTATGATCTTCCTCACGTCGATACTGCTGGGGCTTTCGATGGGCGCGGGCGCGCTCTTCTCCATCTGCCGCGGGAAAGGCGATGAGAGCGGTCTCCGGCGGAGCATCGTCCACGCGTTCGCTCTCATCGGCGTATGTACGCTCCTCCTCACGGCGCTCGCCTATGCGCTCCTGCCCGCCCTTCTGCGGCTTTTGCAGGTGCCGGAGAGCGTTTCCCCGCTCATGCGGACGTACCTTGCCGTGATCTTCGCCGGTATCCCGGCGACGTTTCTTTATAACTTTTTTGCCTGTCTCCTGCGCTCGGTCGGCAACAGCATGACGCCGCTCGTCTTTTCCGGCATTTCGGCGCTCGGCAACGTGGCGCTCGATCTGCTGTTTGTGCTCGTTTTTCCGTGGGGCGTGGCGGGCGCAGCGTGGGCAACGGTCATCGCGCAGTACTTCTCCGGGCTGGGACTTGCCGTTTTCACGCTGCGGCGCTGCCCCGATCTGCTGCCGAAGAGGGAAGAGCTGCGCTTTGACGCGGCGCTTCTGCGCGAGATCTTCTCGCTCTCCTCGCTCACCTGCGTGCAGCAGTCGGTGATGAATTTCGGCATACTGATGATCCAGGGGCTCGTGAACTCGTTCGGGGAGATCGTCATGGCGGCGTTCGCCGCGGCGGTGAAGATCGAATCGTTCGCGTATATGCCGGCGCAGGATTTCAGCAACGCCTTTTCCACGTTTGTCGCGCAGAACTTCGGCGCGCGGCAGACCGGGCGCATCCGCGCCGGGATCCGGCGCTCGTTTGCGCTCGTGCTCGGCTTCTGCGCGGTCGTTTCCGCGGCGGTGCTGCTTTTCGCTTCGCCGCTCATGCGTCTCTTCATCCCCGCGGCCGACACGGAAGTCATCCGTGAGGGCGTTTACTATCTCCGGTGCGTCACGCCGTTCTACTTCGGCATCGGGTTTCTGTTTCTCTTCTATGCGCTCTACCGCGCGGTGAAAAAGCCCGCGATGTCCGTTGTGCTGACGGTCGTTTCGCTCGGCACGCGCGTCGCGCTCGCGTATCTCACGGCAGGGACGCTCGGCGTCACCGGCATCTGGGCCGCGATCCCCATCGGGTGGGTGCTCGCCGATATCGCCGGCGCGGTGTATTACTTCCGGAAACGTAAGGCGCTGCTGCCGGAAACGGGGCAATAAAAAAGCCTCCCTCGAAGGAGGCAGGCTTAATAAAGCATTATTTATTATAATAGAGTATTCCAAGGCACCCCGGCCCGCAGTGGCCGGAGATGGTGCTGCCGGCGAGCGTGTGGTGGATCTCCTCAAAGCCGCCGTACTCGCGCAGGAGCTTTTCGACAGTCTCCACGATCTCCATATCCACGCCGGAATCGGTGATAAACACGCGCTTCGTGTCGAAATCGTCGTGATCCTTGATGCGGTCGGTCACATAGCTCTCGATCGCCTTGGCGAGCGTGCCGCGGTACTTTTTCGCAACGCTCATCTTGCCCTCGTGCACCTCGATGCAGGGCTTGAGCTTCAAAAGATTCGCGCCCAGCGCCGCGACGGTCGAGCACCGGCCGCCCTTGCGCAGATAGTCGAGCGTGTCGATCACGAAGCTGACGTTCAGCTTCTCCCGGCGCTCGTCAAGGATCGCCTGGATCTCCTCGCCGGACTTGCCCTCGCGGGCGAGCAGCGCGCCATCGATCACGAGATGGCCGATACCGGTGGAGAGACTGCGCGAATCGACAACGAACACGCGCCCCGGAAATTCCTCTGCGGCATCGCACGCGTTCTGGAAGCAGGCGGACATATCCGAGGAGATCGTGAAATGCACGATCTGGTCGTGGGTTCGGAGCTCCTCGCCGAAGAAATCGAGATAGTCGGCAATGGACACCGCCGCCGTGCCGCAGAGCTTTCCCGTGCGGCTCGTATACGCGAAAATGTCCTCGCGCGTGCACTCGATCCCGTCGCGCAGCGCGCGGTCGTCCATGAGGATATAGAGCGGCGCGATCTTTACGTCGTACTGCTCGATCAGCTCGCTCGTAAGATCGCAGGTGCTGTCGGCAGAAATTCGGATCTTCATTGGCATTTACGGTCTCCCTTTCCAAAATAGTTCACATAGAGTTAACACGATGCTAAGGATTATAGCAGAGGTGTAATTATTTGTCTATGAACAATCGTACAGTCATTGTCATCACAGGGCCCACGGCTTCAGGCAAAACGACGCTCGGCGTGAGTCTTGCGCTCGCTCTCGGCACCGAAGTTGTGAGCGCGGACTCGATGCAGCTCTACCGCGGCATGGACATCGGCTCTGCCAAGCCCACGCGGGAAGAAATGCGCGGCGTGCCGCACCATATGATCGACGTGGCCGACCCCGCCGAGGACTACAGCGTCAGCCGCTGGGTCGAAAACGCGGCGGCGTGCTGTGACGCGCTGCTTGCCGGGGGCAAAACGCCCGTCATCGTCGGCGGGACGGGGCTTTATATCGAGTCTCTTCTCTCCGGACGGGATTTTTCCGCCGCGCCCGGCGATTCCGGCGTGCGCGAAGCGCTCGGCGCGGAGTATGACGCGCTCGGCGGCGCGGCGTTCCGGGAAAAGCTGCGGCTGGTCGATCCCGAGCGGGCGGAAAAGCTCGCGCCGGGCGACAAGAAGCGGCTCGTGCGCGCGATGGAGGTATATACGCTCACCGGCGAGACGATCACCGCGCACGACGCCCGCACAAAGGCGCTCCCGCCGCGGTATGCTTCCCGCCGCTTTGCGCTCACGTGGAACGAGCGGGAAACGCTCTATGCGCGCATCCGGCAGCGCGTGGACGAGATGGTCGCCGCGGGGCTTTTTGAAGAAGTGGAGCGTCTGCTCGGCGCCGGGCTTTCGGATTCCTGCACCGCGATGCAGGCCATCGGCTACAAAGAGATCGCCGCGGCGCTCCGGGGCGAATGCTCGCCGGAGGACGCCATCGAGACCGTCAAGCGCGAATCCTGCCGCTATGCCAAGCGCCAGCTCACCTGGCTGCGGCGCGACAGGGATCTTGTCTGGCTGCCGCGGGAGGAATACCCGACGGAGGACGATCTTCTCGCCGCCGTCCTTAAAAATTAGCGCAACCGCCGGAAGACGGTCTGACACGCTTCGACCGGCTTTTCGTACAGCTCTCTTTACAATAAGGGAACACACGCCCAAGCGTGTGAATACTTATCACAAAGCCGGAGACCCCGGCGAAAGGGAGCTTTTATCATGCAAAAAACACAGAATCTGCAGGACCTTTTCCTCAACCAGACCCGCAAAGACAGACAGAGCGTGACGCTCTTTCTCATGAACGGCTTTCAGATGCGCGGCATCGTGCGCGGATTTGACAGCTTCACGGTCGTGCTCGAGACCGACGGAAAGCAGCAGCTCATTTATAAGCACGCGATCTCCACGCTCGTCCCGTCGCAGTCGGTCGATATGACCGGCGGCACGAATACATAAGAGCGCGTGAAGCGCTCGGAGCTGCCGCTGCTGTTCCCCGGCATCGTTCTGCTGCTCGCGGCGGCGGCATATGCCCTGCTCTTTTTCACCTCCCGCGCGGAGGATGTGCCCTCGGCGGTGTGCACCGCCGCGCTCTGGCAGGATACGCTTTCGCTCAAGGGCGTCGTTTCCCGCGGTGAAACGCCCGTTTCCGCGCCGGAGGGCGCGGTGTACCCGCTCGTTCCGGACGGAGAGCGCGTCGCGGCGGGGGCGCCGGTCGCGCTCGCGGGGGAGACCGGGGCGGAGCTTTTCCGCGCCGCGCTCCTTCTGCGCGTGCGCGCGGAGCTCGCCTCCGATACGCTGCCCGTGCCGGGCGGACAGGCTCTGCGCTCGCTTTCCGAAGCGCTCGCCCGGCGGGACTTTTCCGCGCTCGGCGCAGCCTTGCCGGAGACGAGCCGTTCGCTCGGCTATGCCGCGACGGGCGGCAACGCTCTCCGGCAGGAGGAGGAAGCGCTCCTTTCCTCCGGAGCGGAAGAGACGCTCGTCCGCGCCCCGCGCGCGGGATATTTCTCCGCGCACGGGGCGGACGGCACGATGACCGTCGTCTCCGGCAGCGGCTGGACGTTCACCGCGCCGCTCAACGAAAAGACCGCGGCGCGTCTGCCGGACGGCGGCAGCGCCGTGCTTCTTCTGCCGGACGAAACGCGCGTCACCGCCGCGGTGCGCATAACGGACGCCGGGGAAGCCGTTTTCTCCTGCGGCACGCACCTCGAAAGCGTTCTTTCTCTGAACGAATGCACGCTCGCGGTGCTTCTGGCTGAATGGGAGGGCTATTCGGTGCCGGAGTCGGCCATTCTGCCGGGTGAGGACGGCGAGACCGTCTGCCGTGTGTCCGGCCCGGTGCGGGAATACGTCCCGGTCACGGTGCTCGCGCGGCGCGGCGGCGCGGCGCTCATCGCATCACCGATGCTGCGCGGCGGCATGAGCGTGCTGCTTTTCCCCGCGGCGGACAGCGCGCCATCGTAAAGTAGAGTACCCTTTTTCCTTTTAAATACGTTTCGGGAGGACAGAAAGATATGAGCATCACCGAAAATGTGCGCATGGCCCGGCAGAAGATCAACGCCGCCGCCGAGAGCGTCGGCCGCTCCGGAAGCGAGGTGCGCCTTCTTGCCGCAACGAAGATGAACGGCCCGGAGGCCGTGCAGGAGGCGATCCGCGCCGGTGTGGACATCTGCGCGGAAAACCGCGTGCAGGAGTTTCTTTCCAAAAATGCTGTGAACGCCTACGCCCCCTGCTGCGTCCATTTCATAGGGCATTTGCAGAAAAACAAGGTGAAATACCTCGTCGGCGCGGTGGAGCTGATCCACTCGGTCGATTCTCCGGAGCTGATGGACGCGATCTCGCGCCGCGCCGTCTCGCTCGGCATCGTGCAGGATGTGCTGCTGGAGGTGAACATCGGCGGCGAGGCGTCCAAAAGCGGCGTTTCGCCCGACGGGCTCGAGGCTCTTCTCGCCCACGCCGCGCTCTGCCCCGGCCTTCGCGTGAAAGGATTGATGACGATCCCGCCCGCCGTGAGCGCCGGAGAAGAAAATCGTTGGTATTTCCGACGAATGTATGAGCTTTTTGTTGACATCCGCCGGAAAACATACGATAATGTAACAATGGCTGAGCTGTCGATGGGTATGAGCGGTGACTACGAGGAAGCCGTGCGCTGCGGCGCGACCATCGTCCGTCTGGGAACGGCGCTGTTCGGCCCCCGGAATTACGATTTGCAGGAGGCGCCCCCGTATGGGACTATTGGATGAGCTGAAAAAACTGACGAAACCCTATGACGACGAGGACTATCTCGAAGAAGATCTCGCCGAGCCGGTACGCGCGCCGGGCCGCGCGGCGGACGCGCGCTCCTACGCGTCCTACGCCGAAGCGCCGCGCAGCGCCGAGCCCGTGCAGCCGACCCGCCGGCCGTATGTATTCTCCAACCAGCGCGCCGCGCGGCAGCAGCAGGCCGCCGACCCCTACGCGCAGCAGGATTACGGCTACGCCCAGCAGGGGTATACCCAGCAGGGCTACGCGCCCGACCCCTATGCCCGCAGCGGCTATGCGCCCGATCCCTATGCCCAGCAGGGGTATGCCGCGCCCGCCCGTCCGCAGAGCGGCGGCGTGCAGCCGAAGCTGCTGCTCGTGCACCCCGACCGCTTTGAGCAGGCCGCGGACATTGCCGACCGCATTGCCGAGCGCAACGCGATCGTGCTCAATCTGGAGACCGCGCCGAAGGAACTGACCCGCCGCATGCTCGACTTTCTCTCGGGCGTTACCTATGCGCTCGGCGGAAAGGTCAAGAAGGTCTCCGGCAGCACCTACATCATCACCCCCGCGGGGATGGACTTCATGGGTGACACCGGCAACGCCGTCGAATCCCGCGAAAAATACTTTTAATCAAGCGTTCCCGCGCCTCACGGCGCTGACGGATAGAAAACAGAATCCGGAAAGGAGTAGAAAGATATGATCACTGCCCAGGACATCCGCGAAAAATGTTTTGAGAAGGCCCGCATCGGCGGGTACGCCATGGACGAGGTCGATGATTTTCTCGATGAGCTCGCCAATGACGCCGCTGCCTCCCAGAAGGAGATCGCCACGCTCAACGCGAAGATGAAATACCTTGCCGACAAGATCCGCGAGTATCAGGGCTCGGAGGAGGCCATGAACATGGCGCTCGTCTCCGCGCAGAAGCTCGCCAAGAACATCGAAGAGGACGCCCGCGCCAAGGCGGAAGCCCTCGTCGCCTCCGCGCAGAAGGAAGCCGACGATATCCTCGCCGCCGCCAAGGCCGAGTCTGACCGCACCATCGGCGCGATCGAGGCCAACCGCAAGGCCGAGGAGCTGCGCTACGAGAAGGCGCGCGCCGCCGCCGCGGAATACATCCAGAAGGTCCGCATGCTGCTCGACCGCGAGCAGACCTTCCTTACCACGCTCGCCGAGGCTGACCTCACCGGCGCCGTCGTGACGCCTGCGCCCGCCGAGAAGAAGGCCATCGCCGCCCCCGCGGAAGCCGCCGAGAGCGAGACCGTTGAGGAGGAAGTCCTCCCCGCCGCCGAGCCGGAGGCCGAACCCGAAGCCGAGCCGGAAACGGAGGAGGAGTCTCCCCTCTACCCGGACGCCGAGGACGAGCAGGACTACGTCAAGGCGTTTGAAAACGCTGTCTATCAGAAGCCCGAGGATTCCGACACGGACGCCCCGGAGATCAAATTCTGATTTTTAAAGAAAAAACCCACAGGGCGGGGCTCGATCGGCCCCGCTCTGTCAGCGAATGGAGAGAATTGCACAGCTATGGACTACAATGCCACCGTAAATCTGCCGAAAACCGCTTTTCCCATGCGTGCCGGTCTGCCCGCGCGTGAGCCGGGCATGCTCAAATCCTGGTACGACATGGATCTTTACCACGAGACCCTCCGCCGCAACGAGGGCAAGCCCCTCTTCATTCTGCACGACGGCCCTCCGTTCTCGAACGGCAATCTGCACATGGGCCACGCGCTGAACAAGTGCCTGAAGGACTTCATCTGCCGCTATAAATCCATGACCGGCTATAAGGTCCCCTATACCCCCGGCTGGGACAACCACGGCATGCCCATCGAGTCCGCCATCATCAAGGAGCAGCGGCTCAACCGCAAGGCCATGAGCGTGAGCGAGTTCCGCTCCGCCTGCCACCGCTATGCCGAAAAGTACGTCGGCATCCAGCGCGAGGGCTTCCAGCGTCTCGGCGTGCTGGGCGACTGGGATCATCCGTATCTCACCATGGACCCGAAGTTTGAGGCCGAAGAGGTCAAGGTGTTCGGGAAGATGTACGAAAAGGGCTACATCTACAAGGGTCTCAAGCCCGTGTACTGGTGCCCGAGCGACGAGACCGCTCTCGCCGAGGCGGAGATCGAGTATCAGGACGATCCCTGCACCACGGTGTACGTCAAGTTCCCGATGCACGACGATCTCGGAAAGCTCTCCCATATCGACCACAGTAAGCTCTACTTCCTCATCTGGACGACGACGATCTGGACGCTGCCGGGCAACCTCGGCATCAGCCTGCATCCGAGAGAGAGCTACGCGCTCGTGAAGGCCGATAACGGCGAGATCTACATCGTTGCCGAAGCGCTCGCCGAGAAGGTCATGCGCGTCGGCGGCATTGAGAAGTACGAAATTCTCGAAACGCACCCTGGCTCGTTCTTTGAGAACATGCTCGCCGATCACCCGTTCCTGCCGAAAACGTCCCGCCTGCTCAACGCCGAGTATGTCACGATGGACTCCGGCACGGGCTGCGTCCACACCGCGCCCGGCTTCGGCGCGGACGACTATCAGACCTGCCGCCGCTACGGCATGGATATGATCGTCCCCGTGGACGACCAGGGCCGCCACACCGACTACGCCGGCAAATACGCCGGCATGAAGACCGAGGAATCCAACCCGGTCATTCTCGAGGATATGCGCGAGAGCGGCATGCTCTTTGCGAGCGAGGACATCGTCCACAGCTACCCGCACTGCTGGCGCTGCCACAAGCCCATCATCTTCCGCGCCACGCCGCAGTGGTTCTGCTCGGTCGATACGTTCAAGGACGACGCCTGCGCCGCCGCGGACAAGGTCATCTGGCATCCCGGCTGGGGCCACGACCGCATGCTCTCCATGATCCGCGAGCGCGCCGACTGGTGCATCTCCCGCCAGCGCCGCTGGGGTCTGCCCATCCCGGTGTTTTACTGCGCCGACTGCGGCAAGCCCGTGTGCACCCCGGAGACCATCGAAAAGGTCTCCCGTCTCTTCGGCGAGCACGGCTCGAACATCTGGTTCGACGCCGAGGCGAAGGAGCTCCTGCCGGACGGCTTCACCTGCCCGCACTGCGGCGGCAGCACCGGCTTCACCAAGGAGACCGACACGCTCGACGGCTGGTTTGACTCCGGCAGCACCCACATCGCCTCCATGCTGCTCGACGCCCCCGGCGTATGGCCGGCGGACGTGTATCTCGAGGGCGGCGATCAGTACCGCGGCTGGTTCCAGTCGTCGCTGCTGACCGGCGTTGCGGTGCGCGGCGACGCGCCCTACCGCGAGGTGCTCACCCACGGTTGGACCGTGGACGGCGAAGGCCGCGTCATGCATAAATCCCTCGGCAACGGCATCGCTCCGGGCGACATCATCCCCAAGTACGGCGCGGACATCATCCGTCTCTGGGCGGCGAGCGCAGACTATACGCAGGACATGCGCTGCTCGGACAACATTTTCAAGCAGCTCTCCGATAAGTATCTCAAGATCCGCAACACCGCGCGCTATATTCTCGGCAACCTCGACGGGTTCGATCCCGCTGAGAGCGTCGCCTTTGCGGACATGCTGCCGCTCGACAAGTGGGCCGTCAGCCGTCTGCAGGATCTCATCGAGCGCGTCCGCACCGCTTACGACAACTACGAGTTCCACACCGCTACCTACGCCATCCACAACTTCTGCGTGGTGGAAATGTCGAACTTCTATCTGGACGTTATCAAGGACCGCCTCTACTGCGACAGCCGCAAGAGCCTTTCCCGCCGCAGCGCCCAGACCGCGATTTATCAGGTGCTCGACGCGATGACCCGCCTGCTCGCCCCGGTGCTGTGCTTCACCGCCGACGAGATCTGGCTCGCCATGCCGCACACCGAAGCCGAGGACGCGCGCGCCGTCGCGCTCAACGATATGCCGGAGACGAACGCCGCGCTCCGTCTCTCCGAGAGCGAGGAAGCGCACTGGAGCAAGGTCATGCGCGTGCGCGCCGACGTGAACAAGGCGCTCGAGCTTGCCCGCGCGGAAAAGCTCATCGGCAAGCCGCTGGACGCGCGCGTGACGCTCTATGTGTCTGAGGCCGCGGCCAAGCCGTTTGCGGAGCTGGAGAGCGAGGATCTCGCGCCGCTTTGCATCGTGTCCGAGCTGAAGATCGTCCACGGCGCCGGGGAAGGCGTCCGCGGCGAGAACTTCGACGGGCTCACCGTCCACGTCGAGCCGAGCGTTCTGCCGCGCTGCGCGCGCTGTTGGACGCGCTCCGCGACCGTCGGCACGAACGAAAAGCACCCGACGCTCTGCGCAAGATGCGCCAGCGTTGTAGGCTGACGCCTTCAAGCAAAATCCACTCCGTTGAGGATTTTGCTTGAGAGGATTGCGGCTCGCCGCAGCGCACTCGCTGCGCTCGCACGTTTGCGAGCCGAGAAGCATTTTCCCCGACGCGCATGTCGCCGGGGAAAATGATCCAAATTTTATTTGCGCCTGCGGGCGCAAACTCTTGCGAGGCATTTCCTTCGGTTCTTACTCCCCATAGAGAAAGGAGAATTTGATTCATGGTTTACGGTATCATTGCTCTTCTGGCTCTGCTGGTCGATCAGTTCCTCAAGTTCTGGACGGTGTCCAACGTTGCGCTGAACACCGGCATCCGACCGCTGATCCCCGGCTTTCTCCACATCACTTACATCAAAAACTTCGGCGCGGCCTTCGGCGTGATGTCCAGCTTCGGCGCGCTGCGCTGGATCTTGCTCATCCTTCTGATCGCGTTCACCGCGCTCATGGTGTTCGCCTTCATCAAGGGCTATTTCCGCACCGGCCTCACGAAGGTCTCCGGCGCGCTGCTGCTCGCCGGTCTCCTCGGCAACGGCATCGACCGCGCGATCTACGGCTATGTGCCCGACATTTTCGAGCTTGAGCTCTTCAAGTTCCCCATCTTCAATCTGGCGGACGTGCTTGTGCTCATCGGCGGCATTCTCTTCGCCGTGGCGATTTTGACCGGCGGACTCCGCCGCGCGGACGAGTTTGACGACTATGAAGAGGAAGAAGCGCCCGCCCGTCCTGCCCGCCGCCGCGAGTATGACGACGAGCCGGCCGCCCGCCGCGCACCGCGCACCGCGGAGGAAGCTCCCGTGCGCCGCACCGCGCCGCGTCCCGCCGCCCCCACGACCGCAGCGCCTTCGGCCCGCGGCACCGCCGCGCCCTCTCCGGCGCGTCAGCGCGCCGCCGGAAACGGCATTCCGGCGACACCGCCGCACACGAAGCGCGTCATTGACGAGAACAGCATCCCCGTGCCGGTCCGTCCGGCAGCGCGTCCCGCCGCAGCAGCGCAGCGCACCGCGGAAACGACGCGCACCGCCGCCGAGCCGGTTCGCCGCACGGCGGCTCCCGCCGCGCCGGTAACGCGCGCCGATCTTGCCGCGCAGAACGAAGCCACGGTGCGCACCGTGGCGCGTCCGGCCGCCGCGAGACCCGCCGCGCCCAAGGCCGCCCCGACGGCGGCAGCTCCCGCTCCCGTAAGGGAGACGCCGAAGGCTGCCCCCGCTCCCGTGAAGGAAGCGCCGAAGGCTGCTTCGGCGGAAGAGTTTGATCTCGACTCCATTCTCGCGGAGTTCAAATGAAAATCACAACCGTACAGGCGCAGGAGAGCGGCGAGAGGATCGACGCTCTCCTTGCGCGTTCGGGCTACACCCGCTCCGCCGCCGCGCGGCTCATCGCCGCCGGGCAGGTGACAAGAGAGGGAAAATCCGTCAAGAAAAGCGAGCTCACCCACGCGGGGGACGTGTTTCTCGTCGCCGAGGATGATACGCCCGCCCCGGCGAGCGCCGCGGCGCAGGATATCCCGCTCGACATTGTTTACGAGGACGCGGATCTCATCGTGGTGAACAAGCCGCGCGGTCTCGTTGTGCATCCCGCGCCCGGCCACCCGGACGGGACGCTCGTCAACGCCCTGCTGCACCATTGCGGCGATTCGCTCTCCGGCATCGGCGGAGAGATGCGCCCCGGCATCGTCCACCGCATCGACCGCGACACGAGCGGCCTTCTGATCGTGGCAAAAAACGATTTCGCCCATCAGTCGCTCTCGGCGCAGCTCGCCGACCGGAGCCTTTCGCGTGTGTACGAGGCCGTGGTCCACGGCGGCTTCCGCGCCGATTCCGGCACGGTGAACGCCCCCATCGGCCGCCACCCGGTCGATCGAAAGCGCATGGCCGTTACGGAGAAAAACTCCCGCCATGCCGTGACGCACTGGGAGGTCATCGAGCGGTACGCCGGCTTTACGCACATCCGCTGCAAGCTCGAGACCGGGCGCACGCACCAGATCCGCGTCCACATGGCGCACATCGGCCACCCGCTGCTCGGCGACATGGTCTACGGCGCGGGAAAGCCGGAAAAGGGTCTGGAAGGGCAGTGTCTCCACGCGCGGACGCTCAAATTTATCCACCCGCGCACCGGAGAGCACATGGAGCTCACGTCGCCGCTGCCGGAATATTTTACGGCCGTGCTCGCGCGGCTCGGCCCGCCGCTGGATAACAAATAAAAAAGCCGCCCGGCGCACGAGCCGTGCGCCGGGCGATAAAGAGAGGGAAAGGCTATGCAATACGATGTCCTTGTCGTGGGCGCCGGCGTTGTCGGCTGCGCCGCGGCGATGGAGCTGGGCAAATACTCGCTGCGCGCCGCCGTGATCGAGGCGGGCGAGGATGTATGCACCGGCACGTCCAAAGCAAACTCCGCCATTGTCCACGCGGGCTTTGACGCCCGCCCCGGCTCGCTCATGGCACGGTTCAACGTGGAGGGAAGCCACGCGATGCCGAAGCTCTGCGAGCGGCTGCAAATTCCGTTCCGCCGCTGCGGGGCGCTCGTGCTGTGCTTTAACGAGGCCGACCGCCCGGGGCTCGAGGAGCTTTTGTTCCGCGGCGTGAAAAACGGCGTGCACGGTCTTCGCATCGTGGAGCGCGAGGAGCTGCACGAGCTTGAGCCGAACGTCTCCCCTGAGGCCGTCGCCGCGCTCTATGCGCCCACGAGCGGCATCGTCTGCCCCTTTGAGCTCACCTGCGCCATGGCGGAAAACGCCGTGCGCAACGGCGTGGAGTTCTTCTTCGATACCCGCGTGGAGAACATTGCCCGCGAGGGCGGGCTCTGGAAGCTTGAGACCGCGAAGGGGAGCTTTGAGGCCCCGGTCGTCATCAACGCCGCGGGACTGCACAGCGCCGAGCTCAACAACATGGTGTCGGATAAAAAGATCACCATCACGCCGCGCAAGGGCGAATATATGCTGCTCGACAAAAAGGTCGGCGGCATGCTCTCGCGCACCGTGTTCCAGCTGCCCACCAAAATGGGCAAGGGCGTTCTCGTGACGCCGACCGTCCACGGCAATCTCCTCATGGGCCCGACCGCCGTGGATGTGGAAGATCCCGAAGCGACGAACACGACCGCCGCGGGTCTCGAGAGCGTCATGCAGCGGGCGAGAAAGAGCGTCCCCTCGCTTCCCGGCAACCGCACGATCACGAGCTTCGCCGGCCTTCGCGCGCATGTGGAGAAGGACGAGCACGATTTCATTATCGGCGAGGCCGAGGGCGCGCCGGGCTTTTTGAACGCCGTCGGCATTGAGTCGCCCGGCTTGTCCGCCGCGCCCGCCATCGGCGCGTTTCTCGCCGAGAGCGCGGCATATCTCGTTTCCGCCCCGGCAAACAAGAAATACGATTCCACCCGCCCGGAGGTCTGCCGCCCGAACGAGATGACCGTGGAGGAGCGCGCCGCGTTCGTCGCGGAGCACCCGCTCTACGGCAATATCGTCTGCCGCTGCGAGCAGGTGACCGAGGGCGAGATCGTAGACGCCATCCACCGCGTTCCCGGCGCGTGCAGTCTTGACGGGGTGAAGCGCCGTACCCGCGCCGGCATGGGCCGCTGTCAGGCGGGCTTCTGCTCGCCGCGCGTGCTGGAAATCCTCTCGCGTGAGCTCGGCGTGCCGCAGGAGCAGCTCACGAAGAGCGGCGGCGCATCGTTCCCGATCGTCGGCAAAACGAGAAAGGACGGCGAAAACGCATGAATACCTACGATATCATTATCATCGGCGCCGGCCCTGCCGGTCTCGCCGCCGCCATCGCCGCGAAGGAAGCGGGCGTGGAGGATGTGCTCGTCATCGAGCGCGACAGCGTCCCCGGCGGCATTTTGAACCAGTGCATCCACAACGGCTTCGGTCTGCACACATTCCGCGAAGAGCTGACCGGCCCCGAGTACGCCGCGCGGTTTCTGTGCCGCGCCGAGGAGCTGGGCGTTGCCATCCGTCTTTCGACGATGGTGCTCTCGCTCACGAACGAGCGCGTGCTCACTGTTACGAGCCGCGAGCGCGGCGTGGAGCAGCTCCGCGGCCGCGCCGTCATTCTTGCGATGGGCTGCCGCGAGCGGCCCCGCGGAGCGCTGAACATCCCCGGCTACCGTCCGGCGGGCATCTATTCCGCCGGTACGGCGCAGCGGCTCGTGAATCTTGAGGGCTTCATGCCCGGACGCGAGGTCGTCATCCTCGGCAGCGGCGACATCGGTCTCATCATGGCGCGCCGCATGACGCTTGAGGGCGCGCACGTCAAGTGCGTGGCCGAGCTTCTGCCGTACTCCGGCGGACTCAAGCGCAACATCGTGCAGTGCCTGCACGACTACGACATTCCGCTCCTTCTGAGCCACACCGTTGTGGATATCCACGGCAGGGAGCGGCTCGAGGGCGTCACGCTCGCCGAGGTCGGCCCCGACCGCAAGCCGGTGCCGGGTTCGGAGAAGTATATCCCGTGCGACACGCTTCTGCTCTCCGTCGGCCTTCTGCCGGAGAACGAGCTTTCCGAGGGCGCGGAGGTGACGCTCGACCGCGTGACCGGCGGCCCGGCGGTGAACGAATCGCTGGAAACGAACGTGCCCGGCATTTTCGCCTGCGGCAACGTGCTGCACGTCCACGATCTCGTGGACTATGTGTCCGAAGAGGCCGCGCGCGCCGGGAGAGCCGCGGCGAAGTTCGTCCGCGGCGGCACGCCGAAGAGTGCGCGCGTGGTGAAGCTCACCGGGCGCGACGGCGTGCGCTACACCGTGCCGCAGACCGTCCGCCCCGCCGCGATGGGCGAGAGCGTCGTCGTCCGTTTCCGCGTGGCGAATCCGTATTACGGCAAGTATCTCTCCTGCTATGTGGACGGCGAGCGCATTTCCCACCGCAAAAAGCAGATCATGGCGCCCGGCGAGATGGAGTCGTTCACGCTCACGCGCGAAGCCCTTGGCGAGAGCGCGCAGGAAGTCGTATTCTGTGTGGAGGAGGAGTAAATCATGGACCTGACATGCATCCGCTGCCCGATGGGCTGCGCCATCCACGTGGAAATGGAAAACGGACAGGTCGTTTCCGTCACGGGCAACACCTGCCCGCGCGGGGCGGAGTACGCGAAGAGCGAGGCCACGGCGCCTGTGCGCACCGTGACGAGCACCGTACGCGCTCTTGGCGGCGTGCGCCCGGTCGTCGCGGTGAAGACTGTGCCGGACGTGCCGAAGGGCAAGATCTTTGCCGTAATGGACGCCGTCCGTGCGCTGGAGGTCAAAGCGCCGGTACACATCGGCGACATTCTCTGCGAGAACATCGCGGACACCGGCTCGAACCTCGTCGCCGCCGCCGACCTCGACGCGGAATAAATAAAAGACAGCAAGCCCTTTCAGCAGCTTGAACAATTCGCGTTTAATTTATTTGTCTAACTTTTTGGGGTCACTTCAACAGAATAACCAGCCTTTTTGCCCCTTTCGGAGCATAAAATAACGGCCACATCACCGCTTGGGTGATGTGGCCGTTTGTTGGTTTATCTTTGCTTTATGCAGCGCTGAAACTCTGCTTAGTGCTGATCGCGAATCGCAGCCTGAGCGGCGGCGAGGCGGGCGATGGGCACGCGGAACGGGCTGCAGGACACGTAGTCCAGGCCGACCTTGTGGCAGAACTCGACGGAGGAAGGATCGCCGCCGTGCTCGCCGCAGATGCCGAGGTGCAGGTCGGGGCGGGTCTGGCGGCCGAGAGTGGCGGCCATCTTGACCAGCTTGCCGACGCCGACCTGGTCGAGGCGGGCGAACGGATCGTTCTCGTAGATCTTCTTGTCGTAGTACGCGCCGAGGAACTTGCCGGCGTCGTCACGGCTGAAGCCGAAGGTCATCTGGGTGAGGTCGTTGGTGCCGAAGGAGAAGAACTCGGCTTCCTTGGCGATCTCGTCCGCGGTCAGAGCGGCGCGCGGGATCTCGATCATGGTGCCGACCTTGTACGGCATCTCAACGCCGGCGGCCTTCAGCTCTTCATCGGCGGTGGCGACGACGACGTCCTTGACGTACTTGAGCTCCTTGACCTCACCGACCAGCGGGATCATGATCTCGGGCTTGACGGTCCAGTCGGCGTGGCGCTTCTGGACGTTGATGGCGGCGCGGATGACGGCGCGGGTCTGCATCTCGGCGATCTCCGGGAAGGTGACGGCCAGACGGCAGCCGCGGTGGCCCATCATCGGGTTGAACTCGTGCAGGGAGGCGATGATGTTCTTGATCTGCTCGACGGTCTTGCCCTGCGTCTTGGCGAGAAGCGCGATTTCGGACTCGGTGTTGGGCACGAACTCGTGCAGCGGGGGATCGAGGAAGCGGATGGTTACCGGCATGCCTTCGAGAGCTTCGTACAGCTGCTCAAAGTCGCCCTGCTGATACGGCAGGATCTTCGCAAGAGCGGCCTTGCGCTCTTCGACGGTGTCGGAGCAGATCATCTCGCGGAACGCGGCGATACGGTCGGCTTCGAAGAACATGTGCTCGGTGCGGCAGAGGCCGATGCCCTCGGCGCCCAGCTCGCGGGCCTTCTTCGCGTCGCGCGGGGTGTCGGCGTTGGTGCGGACACGCAGGCGGCGGTACTTGTCGGCCCAGCCCATGATGCGGCCAAAGTAGCCGGAAATGGTGGCGTCAACGGTCGGGATGATGCCGTCGTAGATCTTGCCGGTGGAGCCGTCGATGGAGATGAAATCGCCTTCGTGGAACGTCTTGCCGCCGAGGGTGAACTTCTTGTTCGCCTCGTCCATGGCGATGTCGCCGCAGCCGGAGACGCAGCAGGTGCCCATGCCGCGGGCAACGACCGCCGCGTGGGAGGTCATGCCGCCGCGGACGGTGAGGATGCCCTGGGCGGCCTTCATGCCGGTGATGTCCTCGGGAGAGGTCTCAAGACGGACGAGAACGACCTTCTCGCCGCGCTTCTTCCACTCGATGGCGTCGTCGGCGTTGAAGACGATCTTGCCGCAGGCAGCGCCCGGGCTGGCGCCGAGGCCCTTGCCCATCGGGTTCGCCTTGGCGAGCGCTTCGGCGTCGAACTGCGGGTGGAGCAGGGTGTCAAGGTTGCGCGGGTCGATCATCAGAACGGCCTGCTTCTCATCGATCATGCCTTCATCGACGAGGTCGCACGCGATCTTGAGCGCGGCCTGCGCGGTGCGCTTGCCGTTGCGGGTCTGGAGCATGAAGAGCTTGCCGTTCTCAACGGTGAACTCCATGTCCTGCATATCGTGATAGTGGTTCTCCAGCGTGGAGCAGACCTGCACGAACTGGTGGAACGCTTCGGGGAACTTCTCTTCCATCTGGGCGATGGGCATCGGGGTGCGGACGCCGGCGACGACGTCTTCGCCCTGCGCGTTGGTGAGGAACTCACCCATGAGCTTCTTCTCGCCGGTGGCGGGGTCACGCGTGAAGGCGACGCCGGTGCCGGAGTTGTCGTTCAGGTTGCCGAACACCATCGGCATGACGTTGACGGCAGTGCCCCAGGAGTAAGGGATGTCGTTGTCGCGGCGGTAAACGTTCGCGCGCGGGTTGTCCCAGGAGCGGAACACGGCCTTGATCGCTTCGTACAGCTGGGTCTTCGGGTCGGACGGGAAGTCCTCGCCGATCTGCTTCTTGTACTCGGCCTTGAACTGCTCGGCGAGCTCCTTGAGGTCGGCGGCGGTCAGTTCGACGTCGAGCTTGACGCCCTTCTTGGTCTTCATCTCGTCGATGAGCTGCTCAAAGTACTTCTTGCCGACTTCCATGACGACGTCGGAGAACATCTGGATGAAGCGGCGGTAGGAGTCGTAAACAAAGCGCTCAAACTTGGGATCCGGGTTGCCCTGGATCATGGCGTTGACGACCTCGTCGTTCAGGCCGAGGTTCAGAATGGTGTCCATCATGCCGGGCATGGAAGCGCGGGCGCCGGAACGGACGGAAACGAGCATCGGGTTCTTGAGATCGCCGAACTTCTTGCCGTTGATCTCTTCCATCTTGGCGATGTTTTCCATGATCTCCGCCATGATCTCGTCGTTGATCTTGCGGCCGTCCTCATAGTACTTGGTGCACGCCTCGGTGGAAATCGTGAAGCCCTGCGGAACAGGGAGACCGATGTTGGTCATTTCGGCAAGGTTCGCGCCTTTGCCGCCGAGAAGCTCGCGCATGGAAGCGTTGCCCTCGCTGAACAGGTAAACGTACTTGTGGCTCATGGGATAACCTCCTGTATATAAATTACTTAGTATTGCGGACGATTCCCGGGGTGGATTTACTTTTCAAATCATTATGCCCGAAATCAGTTTCGCATTATATCATTATTTCGGACAAAAACCAATACCAAAAATGAAATTTTTAAATCGTTTCCACGGATTATTTTTTGATTTTGAAAGAACCCTCGCAAAGCCTGCACCCGCGGGTGCGGGACAGGGGGTCATTTGCCGACACAGAAGCGCGAGAAGATCTCCTGCGTCACATCCTCGCGCACCGACCGGCCCGAGAGCGCGCCGAGCGCGTCCATCGCGCCCTCGCACTCGGTGAGCACCGCGTCGGGCGCAAAGCCCGCCGCCATCGCCTCGCGCGCGGCGCGAAGATACTCGAGCGCGCGGCGCACGGCGTCTGCCTGGCGCGCGTTCGTCAGTATCTCGCCGCTGTCCGCCTCCGGCATCGGGAACGCCGCCGCGACCGCCGCGCCGAGCGCGTCCAGCCCCGTCTTTTCCTTTGCGGAAACGACGCAGACGCTGTCAAAATGCGCCGAAAGGCGCGAGACGTCCCACCGGGGGGCGCAGTCGCTCTTGTTCGCCGCGGCGATGCGCACGGCGGCCTTTTCCGCGATGGCGAGCACCGCCTCGTCCTCGGCGTCCCAGGGGCGGGAGAGATCGAACACGGCAATAACGAGCTGCGCTTCCCCCGCCGCGGCGATGGCGCGCTCCACGCCGAGCGATTCCACGGCGTCGGATGTTTCGCGCACGCCCGCGGTGTCGGTCAGCCGCAGCGCCACGCCGCCGAGAAGGCACCGCTCCGAGAGCGTGTCGCGCGTCGTGCCGGGGATGTCGGTGACGATGGCGCGCTCAAAGCCGAGCAGCGCGTTAAGCAGCGAAGATTTTCCGGCGTTCGGGCGGCCGAGAATGGCCGTGCGCACGCCCTTTTCAAGAAACTGCCCGCGGGAAAACGTGGCGAACAGCGCTTCGAGCGAGCGGATCGACGCATCGAGCACGGCGGCGTATTCCGCGAGCGTGAACGGCGGTATATCCTCGTCCGGGTAGTCGAGCACCGCGTGATAGTGCGAGCAGATGTGCGTGAGATTCTGATAGATCTCCTCCGTGCGGCGGGAGATCGCCCCGCCGAGCTGACTGGCGGCATTTCGCGCCGCGAGAGGCGTTTCCGCGTCGATGATATCGACGACGGCCTCCGCCTGCGTGAGATCCATGCGCCCGTTCAGAAAGGCGCGCTTGGTGAACTCACCCGCCGCTGCCTGCCGCGCGCCGAGGGCGAAGAGAGCTTCCAGCGCGGAGCGCAGCACGACGGGCGAGCCATGGCACTGAAGCTCTGCGGTGTCCTCGCCGGTGTAGCTTCGCGGCGCGCGGGAGAGCGTGCAGAGACAGAGATCGAGCGTCCGTCCCTTCTCGTCGAGCAGCTTGCCGTAAACGAGCTGCCGGTCGCGGTGCTGCGACATGGCCTTTCCGTCCGCCGGGCGGAAAAGCGCGTCCATCAGCGATACGGAAAGGGGACCCGATACGCGCACGATGCCGATGGCGGAAACGCCTGCGCCGGTCGCAACGGCGGCAATGGTATCACTCATTTATCGTCCTTCTTTGCCCAGGGGTCGTTTTTGCTCTCGTCGTAGGCGTCCTTGAATTCCTCCAACGTGATGCCCTTGCGCATGATGTATTCCGCGGCGACCTCGCCGACATAGCGGAAATGGCCGGGCTCCGGGTCGCGGCCGGTATATTCCTCACGACCTTCGGGATAGCGCAGGATGAAGCCGTATTCCGCGCAGTGCTCGCGCATCCATTCCAGCACAGGCGTGGAGAATTTCGCCTCGGCGTTCTCACCGACGAAGTTGACGGCGAGACCCGTCTGGTGTTCGTCCGCGCCGGGGTAGTAGCCCATCTCCGTGACCTTCTTTTCCGCGTCCGCGAGCGACATCTCGCCGCGGTCGTAGATCGTGCTCGCCATGCCGTTGAAGCGCGTGCGCTGGTCGGGGTAGGACATGTAGGTGCGGGAAATACTCACCGTGAAGCCCTGCGCGCGTGCTGCGGCGAGAAATTCCTTGAGCGCGTCCGCGGCGCGGCGCTGGAAGAAGTAGCCGTTTTCGATCTCGACCATGTCGGGGTAGTAGTTTTCACGCAGGTAGTTCTCCTGCGAAAGGCCGTTCACGAGCAGATACCGCCAGTTGGAAAGGCCGGGCTGTTCCTCGTCGCCGAGCGTTTCCTTATCCGGAAGATCGGAATAATCGACCCAGCCGGGGGGATACTGCCAGTTGAGCTCGCCCTGTGCGTCTTCCGCTTCCGGAACGGGGGTCGCGGCGGTCTCGGGCATGGGGGCGCTCTCCTCCGTGGAGAGAGAGCTGTCGGTATTCGGACGGAGCAGCACGAACAGCACCGCCGCGAGCGCCACGCCGCCGACGATGATGCGCCGGGCGCGGAGGACCTTCGGGTTTTTCGGTTTGATTCGCATATAGCCTCCTTTCTCCCCGCGCGAAGCGGGGCATTCCCGGAAGAAAAAGCGCGGGAACGGGAAGAGCGGGGTTGACATTCCCCGCGAATACTTTATATAATATCGAGTACTATCCCTGCGCCGCTGTCGGCGGGCGGGGACGATTTTATGCGGGTGTGCGGAAAATTCATAATATTATACCATTTTATTTGGAAAGATGCAAGTTTTCCAAGCATACCGCCGAGAAGGAGACACATCCATGCTGGAGCTGAAGAATATTCACTATTCCGTGGACGCGCCGGAGGGCCGCACCGAGATACTGCGGGACATTTCCCTCACCATCCCGGACAAAAAGCTCATCGTTCTCACCGGGCCGAACGGCGGCGGCAAAACGACGCTTGCCAAGGCGATCATGGGCCTTGTGATGCCGACAGGCGGCAGCATCCTCTGGAACGGCGAGGATGTGACCGGCCTTTCCATCACCGAGCGCGCGCGCCGCGGCATCAGCTACGGCTTCCAGCAGCCGCCGCGCTTCAAGGGCATCCGCGTGAAGGACCTTTTGACGATCGCGTCGGGACAGAAGTTCCTGCCGCGGGGCGAGGCCTGCAAGTATCTCACGCAGGTCGGCCTGTGCGCGGCCGATTATCTTGACCGCGAGGTGGACGCCTCCCTCTCCGGCGGCGAGGTCAAGCGCATCGAGATCGCCACGATCCTCGCGCGGCAGCCGCAGCTCATGATCCTCGACGAGCCCGAGGCAGGCATCGATCTCTGGAGCTTCGCGCGCCTTACGGAAACGTTTGAGGAGATCCACACCCGGCAGGACTGCACGATGGTCATCATCTCCCATCAGGAGCGCATCATCTCGCTGGCGGACGAGATCCTTGTGATCGACAAGGGCGTGATCGCGCGCCGCGGCACACGCGACGAGGTCTTTACCGACATCGTCCACAGCACCACGGGCGGCTGCCCGGTCATCTACGGGGAGGCGAAGAAATGAGCGAGCTCAACCGCGTCGATACGACGCTTCTGGAAGTTATTGCCGGCATGAAGGACGGCAAGGCCGAGGGCGCATTCAATATCCGCAAGGACTCCGGCTGCGCCGGGCGCGTCAACACCGAAAACGTCACCATCACCACGAAAACCGATAAGCCCGGCATCGATATCCGTTTTGTCCCCGGCTGCAAGGACAGCTGCCACATCCCGGTCATCATCACGGAGTCTGGCCTGCGCGAAACGGTGTACAACGATTTTTACGTCGGCGAGGGCGCGGACGTCACGATCATTGCCGGCTGCGGCATCCACAACTGCGGCTCGGACGCCTCCGAGCACGACGGCGTGCATACGTTCTACGTCGGCAAAAACGCCCGCGTCAAGTACGTTGAGAAGCACTACGGCGAGGGCGACGGCAACGGCAAAAACGTTATGAACCCCACGACGATCGTCTATCTTGAAGAGGGCGCGTCGATACAGATGGACATGAGTCAGATCGGCGGCATCGACTCCACGCGGCGCGATACGCGCATCGTCTGCGGCAAGGATGCGGACGTCGTCATTACCGAGCGCCTTCTCACCCACGGCAGTCAGCGCGCCGAGTCTGACATGATCATTGAGCTCAACGGCGAAAACTCCCGCGGCCGCGTGATCTCCCGAAGCGTTGCGAAAAACGACTCCGTGCAGGTGTTCCGCCCGTGTGCCGTCGGCAACGCCAAGTGCTTCGGCCATGTGCAGTGCGACTCCATCATCATGGACGAGGCGAAGATCCGCTCCGTGCCGGAGATCGCGGCGAACGATCTCGACGCGCAGCTCATCCACGAGGCCGCCATCGGCCGCATCGCGGGCGACCAGCTTTTGAAGCTCGAAACGCTCGGCCTCACCGAGGAGGAAGCGGAGGACCGCATCCTCAAGGGCTTCCTTGCGTAAGAAAATTTATAAGACAAAGAGCCGGTGACGGGAAGTCACCGGCTCTTTGTTATATTAAACCGAAAAGAATTTATCCCCCTGGGGGGCTTCCCTCCGGGGGTGGATAGCTTTATAATTAAAAGACCATTATACAGAGACGCCGATCAAAAAGAGAAAGGAGCGAACGGCCGTGAAAGCAAAGTCCCGCGCCCGGTATATTATCGCCTCGCTCGCGCTCGCGGTGCTTATTATGGCGCTCGTCTGCCTTTTTGTCGGCGCGTCGCGCATGAGCTTTTCGGACGGCGTCGCCGCCCTTTTCGGAAAAGGCTCCGCCGCCAACGTGCGCATCCTCCGCTCGATCCGCGTGCCGCGCATGCTCGCGGCGCTCATCGCCGGGGCCGCGCTCTCGGTCTCCGGTCTCGTCATGCAGACGACGCTCTCGAACGCGATGGCCTCGCCCTCCACGATGGGCGTGTCCAATGCCGCAGTGTTCGGCGCGAATCTCTCCATCATCGTGTTTGCCGGGGGCTTTCTCTCCACGGGCAACAATCTTGCCAGCTACACCGCCGGGGTGAACCCGTTCGCCGCGAGCGTGACGGCCTTTCTCTTCTCGGCGCTTTCCATTCTGCTCATTCTCGCGCTCTGCCGCGTGAAGGCGTTCTCGCCGAACGTCGTGGTGCTCGCGGGCATCGCCGTCGGCGCGATCTGGACGGCGGCAACGACGCTTCTGCAGTTTTACGCCACGGACGTCGGCCTTTCCGCCGCGGTCGTGTGGAATTTCGGCGATCTCGGCCGCGCGACATATAAGACCGACCTTCTCATGCTCTGCGCCGCGGCGCCGGAGCTGGCGGTATTTTCCGCGCTCGCGTGGCGGTATAATGCCCTTTTGAGCGGCGACGCCGCTGCGGGCAGCATGGGCGTGAACGTTTCGCGCCTGCGCTTTTTTTCGCTGCTGCTCGCCTCGCTGATGACGGCGGCGTGCGTATCAAGCCTCGGCATCATCGGCTTTGTCGGCGTCATCTGCCCGCACGTGGCAAAGCGTCTGCTCGGGCAGGATCACCGTGTTTCCATCCCCGCGTCGGCGCTCCTGGGGAGTCTGCTCCTTCTTTGCGCGGACGCGCTCTCCCGCTCGCTCGGTAGCGGCAGCGCGCTGCCCGTCGGCGCGATCACGTCGCTGCTCGGCGCGCCGTTCTTCCTTACGATCATCTTTTCGCGGAAGGAGCACGGCCAATGTTAGAGCTGGAAAATGTAGTCTTTCGGTATTCCCGCCGGGCCGAGCCGGTGCTCCGGGGCGTTTCGCTCACGCTCAACGACGGCGAGATCGGGATCCTCCTCGGCAAAAACGGCGCGGGCAAAACGACGCTTTTTCAGTGCATTCTCGGCCTTGCCGCGCCGGAGAGCGGCTCGATCCGCTTCGACGGCGGGGATCTTTTGAAAATGCCGCGGCGCGAGAGGGCAAAGCTCGTCGCTTATGTGCCGCAGCACATCCATTTCGGCGCGCTGAGCGTGTTCGACTCGATCCTGCTCGGGCGGGTCTCCCGCTTCGGCATGCAGCCGGGACGCGAGGATATCGAGGCCGCCGAGCACATTCTCACCGAGATGCATCTTGAGCCGCTTGCCGACCGCAGCGCGGAGGAGCTCTCCGGCGGCGAGAAGCAGAAGATCGCCATCGCCCGCGCGCTCGTGCAGGAGCCGCGTCTGCTCATTTTCGATGAGCCGACCGGAAATCTCGATATCGCAAACGAAGAGCTCATCATCGACGAGGCGAAAAAGGCGGCGCGGCAGCGCGGCGTCGCCATTTTGAGCTCGCTGCACGATCTCAACCAGGCGCTGTGCCTGGGCGATAAGTTTTTCCTGCTCCGGGACGGCGCGGTGCGCTACGCCGGAGACGAGAGCGTACTCACGAGCGAAGTGATCGGGGACATTTTCGATATTCAATCCCGCATCATCACCATAGACGGAAAGAAAGTTATTTTGGGAGGAAAATACTATGAAGAAAGCTAAGCTCATTTCCCTGCTGCTCGCGCTTGCAATGCTCCTTTCACTTGCCGCGTGCGGCGCGGCCCCGGCCGAGACCCCGGCGGCCACGGAAGCTCCCACGGAAGCACCGGTCGAAGCGACGGAAGCGCCCGCCGAGAGCGCGGAGATCACCGTTACCGACCTCATCGGCCGGGAGATCACCGTGAAGCCGGGCTCGTATCAGCGCGTCGTGTGCATCGGCGCGGGCGCGCTGCGGCTCTACAGCTACATCGGCGACGTGTCCCTGCTCTGCGGCGTGGAGGATATCGACAACGAAACGCTCTCCGAGCGCCCGAAGATGTTCGATTCCGTCGCGCGGCCCTATGTGCTCGCACACAGCGATATGTTCGCGTCGCTGCCCTCCTGCGGCGTCGGCGGGCCGAATGCCCAGAGCCCCGAGGCGGAGAAGATCCTCACCTGCGAGCCGGATATCGTCATCTCCCTTTACGGCGATGCGGATAAGGCCAATGCCCTGCAGGAGCAGCTCGGCGTCCCGGTCGTAACGCTGATGAGCGGGCCGGACAGCGTGTTTGACGAGAGATTCAACGAAAGCGTCCGTCTCCTCGGCACGATCTTTGAAGAGAGCGAGAAGGCAGAGACGCTCATCGGCTTCATCGCCGCCGAGCGCGCCGGGATCGAAGCGCGTACCGCCGATATCGCCGAAGAGGACAAGCCCGCCGTTTATATCTGCGGTCTCGGCAACTGGGGCACGACGAACCACCTGATGACCGCGCAGGACTATGTTTCCTTCCGCGTGGCGAACGTGAAGAACGTTGTCTCCGACCTTGGAGCGCCCGGCGCGCAGCCGATCGAGGCGGAGAAATTCGTCGCGCTCGGCGAGGACATGGACGCCATGATCTTTGACGCCGCCGCCGTGAAGAACATCAAGCCTCTTTACGCCGAGGATCCCACGATGTTCGATACCTGCCGCGCCTGGCGCGAGGGCGAGGCGTATCTCCAGCTTGCCTACAACGCCTACTATACCAACTATGAGATCGCGCTCATCAACACGTGGTTCGCCGCGAAGACCGCCTATCCCGATCGCTTTGAGGATGTTGACATGACCGAAGTGACGAACCGCGTCACGACCGCGTTCCTCGGAAAGCCTCTGGCCGAAGAGATCTACGCCTGCCCAAACAGCTTCGGCGGCTACCAGAAGATCGACACCGCCACGTTCTTTGCGGGGACGCAGGGATGATCGAGCAGAAGGATGTGATCGCGTTCTTCGATGAGCGCGCCGGAGGATGGGACGCCGGTATGGTCCGCAGCGACGAGAAGATCGGCCGCATTCTCGATAATGCGAAGGTGACGGCGGGCAGCCGCGTGCTGGACATTGCCTGCGGCACGGGCGTGCTCATCGGCGACTATCTGCGCCGGAACGTCGAGAGCGTCACCGCCGTGGACATCTCCCCCGAGATGGTCCGCATCGCGCGCGAAAAATTCCCGCAGGAGAACGTGCGCTTCGTCTGCGGCGACGCGGAGACCGCGCCGCTCGGCGAGGGCTTTGACGCGATCGTCATCTATAACGCCTTTCCGCATTTTCCCGACCCGGAGCGGCTCGTGGCGCGCCTTGCCGCGCTGCTCGCCCCCGGCGGTCGGCTCACCGTGGCGCACGGCAGCTCGCGCGCGGACATCGACGCGCACCACCACGGCGCGGCGAGCCGTGTTTCCAACGGGCTCATGGAGGCCGAAGCGCTCGCGGCGATCTTCGCGCGGCACCTTCGCGTGACGGAGGTTATCTCGACCGACGAAATGTATCAGGTTGTCGGCGAAAAAGAATAAAGGCGGCACCACATGATTCGGCGAGAGGTGTTGCCTAAAAAATAAAGCGATAAAAAGTGCCGCAGGAGCAAGAGACCTCTCTCTTGTCCTGCGGCGCTTTTTCTGATACGATGGGGCTATAAAAAACAGGGAGGCCGCTATGAAGATCTGTTCGGTATACGATGCGGAGTTCGCGCGCTACGGGCGCGTGCATTCCAGTATAGAGAGCGCGGCGCTGCTGCGCGAAATGGAGAAGATCCCCCTGCCGGAGAGCGGCACGGCGTATGAGCCGTCCATTGCTGCGCTCGAGGCGTGCGAAGCGTTCGCGGACTACCGGACGAGCGTGTTCGGCGGCATGCCGGTGCAGCTCGGCATGTGCTGGGGGCGCAATACAAAGCTTAACTGCCTTGAATACCACCGCGACAGCGAATTCAACCTCGGTCTCGGTGACTTTATCCTTCTGCTTGCCAAGCAGGACGAGATCGAAGACGGCGTGCTCGATACCGCGAAGGTGAAGGCGTTCCGCGTCCCCGCCGGGGTGCTCGTGGAGGTCTACGCCACGACGCTGCACTATGCCCCCTGCCACACGGACGAAACGGCCGGCTTTCGCGTACTCGTCGCGCTGCCGCGCGGGACGAATACGGAAAAGCCCGCGCTGCGCGGCGGCTCGCCGGAGGACAAATATCTTGCCGCCTGCAACAAGTGGCTGCTCGCGCACTCTGAAAGCGCCGAGGCGAAGAACGGCGCGGCGGTCGCGCTGCGCGGCGAAAACATCGATATCGCCCCGGAGCTTCAAGCGCCGATGGGTATCGCGGATAAGATCATCGAAGCGCTGCGGGAGAAATACCATCCGCTCGGCATCGCCGTATACGGCTCGTTTGCCGACGGCTCGAACAACCGGAACAGCGACTTTGACGCGCTGCTCCTGCTGCCGGACGGCGAGACCGGACACGACGATTCGGTGCTTTTCGGTACGGAGCTGGACGTCTGGCTCTACGGCGCGGCGCATTTCGCCGCACCGTATGACGCGGAGGCTTTTTTGCAGCTCCATGACAGCGTGATCGTTGAGGATGTGACCGGGCGGCTATCGGCGCTCCGGGCCGAGGTGAACGCCCATATCGAGAGTGCCCCGCAAAAGACCGAGGCGGAAAACGCACAGTCGCTCTCGTGGTGCCGGAAAATGCTCCAGCGAACGGAGCGCGGCGACGCGGAAGGCTGCTACCGGCTGCACTGGCTGCTCACGGACAGCCTGAGCATCTATTATGATCTGCGCGGCGAGTATTACTTCGGACCGAAAAAGGCGCTGCGCCGGATGGCAAATACCGCGCCGGACGACGCCGCGGTCTATGAGCGCGCCCTGCACGAGCCATCGCCGGAAAATCTCGCCGCGTGGATCGGCGTATTGGAAGAGACGTTTTCCCGGAGATACCGGCCGTGAGGAATAGAAAGCACCGGTAAAATGTTGATAATCTGAGATAATCGGAAAAGCGAGACTTCTTCCACAGAAGTCTCGCTTTTGCTGTCCTTTTTCAGAGCGGCTGCTTTTTGATCATGGCGAACCGGCGGGGATATTTCGCCGGGGTGGGCGCGGTTTTCGGGATGATAACGACGCTGTGCACGGCGTCCGTGCCGGGAACGGTGTATTTCTCGATGCGCGGTTTCCCGCCGCCGAGCGTGCGGATGCAGCGCGCCGCCTCCTGCACCTCTTCCTCCGGCTCCGGCCCCTTCATCGCGGCAAACACGCCGCCGACGCGCACGAGCGGCAGGCAGAGCTCGCAGAGCATCGTCATGCGCGCCACGGCGCGGGATGTGACGACTTCAAAGCTCTCGCGCAGCGCGCTCTCTTCCTCGGCACGTCCGGCAAGGCATGTGACGTTCCCGAGACCGACCGTATCGCACACCTCCTGCTGGAACGTCACGCGCTTCTGGAGACTGTCGATGAGCGTGATGTCCGCGTCCGGCGCGAGGATCGCCGCGACAAGTCCCGGAAAGCCCGCGCCGGAGCCGATGTCCGCGGCGGCCTTGCCGGAGAGACGCACATACCGGAGCAGCGCGGCACTGTCGAGAAAGTGCAGGCGCGCCGTCGCCTCCTCGCCCTCGATGGCGGTGAGATTCATCACCTTCGAGCGCTCGTCGAGCAGCGTATAGTAGGCCCGGAGCTGCGAGAGCTGCGCCGCCGTCGTCGGGACGCCGAGCTCCGCAAGGCCGGATGTGAGTATTTCTTCCATGGTCATGGTATGTACCTCCATATGAAGCTCCGCTGATTTTTCAGCTCTTCCGGTCGAATCGGTGCCCGCAGCGGGGGCAGGTGACTTGAATGCGGCCCTTACCGCGCGGCACGCGCAGATAGCTGCTGCAGCCGGGACAGGAGAAAAACCGGAAATCGCGGCTCTGCTTCGCGCGATGCAGCGCACCGGAAATCTTTTCCTTCGCGCGGTCGTATTTCGCGCGCGCGACCATGTCCTCCGCCTGCCGCATGGGAAGATTGCGGGAGAGCGTCCGGAACAGGGCGTAGCCCGCTATAAGAAACGGGACGGAGCCGATCCGCCCCAGAAACAGCAGGTTCAGCCCGGCGATGATGGCCGCAATGCGGAAGAGATGCTTATTGAGAAAGTCCACGCCGTTTCGTCCGAGCATGAACATATTCAGCCGTGTCCGCATAGTCCGCGCCCCCTTTCGTCCGGATGTTTTATAATTCTATCATGCCGGGGCGAAAGGCGTCAACAAGCCGTTGGCATATTCTCTGCCGCCGCGCCATAAGATAGATAGTATCGATGGGCAGGGGAGGCGGAACGATGAACCGGAAGGGAAAGCTGCTGTGCACGGCAATTATGGCGGCGCAGCTGGTGTTTCATGCCGGGGCGCTGGCCCAGCCGGTCGAGCGCGCCGCCGAGACATATGAAAGCGGGCGTCTCGGCGCGGCGCTGCTCGCACTCGAACTCGGCGACGCGCACGCTTCCGGACAGCTCCTGCTCGCGGACAACCTTCCTATCGAAGCGTCGGCACCGGAGATCACACCGGAGCCGACGGCGGAACCGTCGCCGGAACCGACACCGGAGCCAACGGAGGAGCCAACGGAGGAGCCAACGGAGGAGCCAACCCCCGAGCCCACCTCGGAACCAACTCCGGAACCGACGCCGGAGGCAACGCCCGAACCCACAAGCGAGCCGACGCCGGAGATCGTGCCGTTCACGGACGACACCGGCATGGAGATCCGGAATAAAACGGACCTTGAAGCGGATATCGCCGCGCTCATGGCCGAACCGCTCACGCAGCGCCTGAGCGCGGAGGGGCCGCAGATCCTCATTATACATACGCACGGCACGGAGGCGTATCTCCCCGCGGCGGGCGAGGAATATACGCCGAGCGACCCATACCGCACGACCGATCCGGAGCGCTCGGTCATCCGCGTGGGCGACGTGCTGTGCTCCGTGCTCGAGGAATACGGTCTTCGCGTGCTGCATGACCGCACGCTCTACGATTATCCGAGCTACACCGGCTCTTACGAGCGCGCCGCAGCGTCCATCGAGGCGTACCTCGCCGAGTATCCGGACATCGCGCTCGTGCTGGATGTCCACCGCGACGCCATCGGCGACGAATCGACCGTCTATAAGACCTGCGCCGCCGGAAGCGGCATGGCGCAGGTGATGCTCGTCTGCGGCACGGACGAATATCTCGAGCACCCGCTCTGGCGGGAAAATCTCAAGCTCGCGCTCGCGATGCAGGCCGCGGCGGTATCGGCAGACGGCGCGCTCATGCGTCCGATCCATCTCGCGCCGGAGCGGTACAACCAGCAGTATACGACCGGCTCTCTCATTATAGAAGTCGGCACGAACGGCAACACGCTCTCCGAAGCGCTCGCCGCCGCGGAGCTTTTCGGCCGCGCCGCGGGGGAAATGCTCGCCTCTCTCGCCGCGCCGGGTTAAGAGCCGCGCCGATTGTCCATACTCCCTGTAAGGAACAAACCGGACAGGGAGGATATATTTATCATGGAAGTTCAGGAGATCATGACGGCAAAGGTCATCACCGTCGGACAGGACGAGCCGGTCACGGCGGCGGCACGGCTGCTGCGGCGGTGGAATCTCGGCGCGCTGCCCGTGACGGACAGCACCGGGCGGCTGCGCGGCGTGCTCACCGACCGGGACATCGTGCTGCGCTGTCTTGCGCTGGATAACGACCCCGCGGACACGCGCGTTTCGGAGGTCATGTCCCGCGCGGTCGTGACGGCGCGGCCGGGCGACAGCGTGCAGAGCGCCGCCGCGCTCATGGCGCGCGAGCAGCTGCGCCGTCTGCCCGTGGCGGAAAACGGGCGGCTTGTCGGCATGGTGACGGCGTGCGATCTCGCCCGGCGCGAAAAGCTCGACGCCGAATTTGCCGAGGCCATGCGCGGCATCAGCGCCAATCTGGTGCGGAGATAAGGCAGAAGCCGCCATCCCCGTGGGGATGACGGCTTCCGTATTGCGGAGGTCAGTCGGCGATCTGTGCGACGGCGTTCAGCGCTCTGGCGAGATCACGCCGTGGCCTTTTGGCCTTGCCCGCTTTGTCGAGCGCCTCCAGAACGGCAAGGCAGTCGCTGTCGTCCAGCTGCGCGATGACATCCAGCCTCAGCCGGGCGCGGGACGTGCCTACATAGTAAAGCAGGACGTTCTGCCCGTCGTTGCCGGTAAACGTGGTCTTGTCCACATCCACCAGAATGACCGCGTCCGCTTCAAGTCCCTTGAACTTCCGGCAGGTGGTGAAGCGGATGGACTTCTTCCCCGCGGGATAACCGCCGTTGACCAGATGCGGCGTCAGGATGCTGTCGTTTTCGGTTTTGCAGGTGAGGATCACGATATCGCGCACTTCGTCGGAGAAAAGCCCATCAATGGCGCCGTCCACATCCGCCAGAACCGAATCTGCGTTTGAGCAGTAATGCAGCTTCGCGGGCGCACCGACGAGACAGTTTTCGATCAGCTTCGGCGCGCGGTCGGAGATCGGGCCGAGTGACGTTTTGGCGATGTTCTCCGTGTTCCGGCAGTTCCGGTAGAGCGTCAGCTTGCAGTCGGCGTCCGCAAGAAACGGAGGGAGCTTCCGCGCCTGAATCAGCTGGAGCTTATCATAGAACACATAAAAGCTGCCGTCCTCCGTTGTTTCCTCAATGATCGACTTCATGGTCTCCAGCACTTCGGCAATATCGTCGCTGCCGAAATCCTGCCCCTCGTCCACGATCACATGCCGGTAAGGGAAGCTCTTGTTTTCCCACATGGTCATCAGCAGCCGCTCGAGTGCGTCATAGTCCGGCTTCGGTGTATGGCAGAGCCGGCAGGCGAAACCCGCAATGGTGCTGTACTCTATGTTCTCGTCGGCGAAGTTTTCCGAAAGGTAGTCCTTCAGCTGACTGTTGAAGCAGAGAAAGAGCACTTTCTCGCCGCGGCGGGCGTGACGCTTTGCCTTTTCCACTGCCACCAGCGTTTTTCCCGTGCCGGCCGCGCCGTTGATCACGGCGGTGCGCTGCTCGTCCAGGAAATTCAGCACGGCGGACTGCTCTTTCAGCAGCTTGTGGAATACCATATGCGCGCCGTCCACGGCAACGCTCTCGAGCAGCAGCGGATTGAGCGGCGGAACGGGCACGAGCGCAAAGCAGCTCAGCGCCAGATCAAGAAAGCGCAGATTGACCAGCAGCGTGTTGCGCGAAAGGATCAAAATATCTTTGGCCAGCGCCTCGCGCCTGCCCACGGCTTCTTTTTCCATATCCGGCTCCCTTAGCGGCGAATAATGACGATTCTGCACAAATTTTACCGTGTTTTCGGAGCGATTTCGAGCATGTCGCTTGCCCCACACCATATTTATCCGTTGTTATTATGATATTATCACGATCGCGGCCCTATAAACCGGACTTCGGAACAAGGAGAGGACCTTCCCCACTGTCGAAAAAACGTCCTATTCGATGAGCCGAACCGGAAAAACGGACAAAAAATCCCCTCCTGCGCAGAAAAAAGAAAGGACTGCGCAGGAGGGGGTTGTGTTGTCCGCATATTCTGCGGAGTTCATTCTTTCGGGGGAATTTTTACGTATAGGGTCAGTCGGCGGCGGGGTTCGGCGGGGCGGTGGATTCGCGTACCTGGAGCGTCGGCGTGAGGATCACGCGGCGGGGCTGCGGCTTGGCGCCCGGCTCGTTTTCCATGATAATGCGGATAGACTCCTGCGCGATCTCGCGCAGCGGTTGGTGGATGGTGGAAAGCATTGGTGTCACCATGGTGCAGAGCTGGATATCGTCCATGCCGAGGAGAGAGATGTCCTCCGGCACGCGGTAGCCCTGATTTGTGAGGCTTTTGAGCACCGCCGCAGCTATGATGTCGTTCTGCGCCCAGATCGCCGTCGGGAGCGCACGTCCGGCGTAGTCCGCCATGAGCGCGTCGCACGCGGCGAGACCGGTCTCAAAGTCCGGCAGATCGGTCTGCGAATACTGCCATTCGAGCTGCGCCTGATATTTGGCGAGCCCGTCGCGGAAACCGTCCAGACGGTCGCGTGCCCACTGCGTGATGCGCGGGCCGGTGACGGTGGCGACACGCTTGTGCCCGATGCTTCCGAGGTACTCGCCCGCCATCACGCCGGCGAGATAGTTGTCCGTAGCGACGTTGGAAAAGCTGTCCACGTTGATGCGGCGGCCGACGATCACGACCGGTACCCGCCGCTCCTCCTGCTCGAGCAGAGACTGCACGGCACGGGTCTCATCGTAAATGAGATAGAGGATGATCCCGTCGATATTGCGGCTGAAATAGGTGTTCAGCAACTCCTTTTCGGTCTCGTACCGGTTGTGGTGGTTTCCGAGGATCAGCGTGTAGCCCTTTTCCTGCAGAAGGCGGCTCGTATGCTGGATCATCGTGGCGCTCGTGTGATGGATCGCGTCCGGCACGATCAGCGCGATCTGGCGGCTGTTGCGCGTGCGTAGCCCGCTTGCCACAAGGTTGGGGCGATAGTTGAGCTTTTTCATAGCCGCCTGGATCGTTTTGCGGGTCTCGGGGTCTACCATGCCCGGATTGTTGATGGCGCGGGAGACCGTAGCGGGGGAAACGCCGGAGAGTGCCGCTACATCTTTCAAAGAGACCATGCGCTGAACCGCCCTTCCGTTCTTTTTGCTAAAGCAGGTATAATATGACTATACCGTGACGGGAGGGAAAAGTCAATGAAAACCGTCAAGAAAATACAAAGTGGATGAAATCGTTTCCACAAAGCGCCGGCGGTGAGACTTTGACAGAGAAGATTGGCGGTTTCTGTGGCAAACGGCTAAACGATACAGACGGAATTCTGTGAAATATGTCAATTACAACAATAAAAATTTGGCCATTTCCAGCATTGACGCCGCCTGAAAATCATGATATCGTACTTTATGCAAACGATTTCATAACGACGCTGCATAAGCGGCGGACGAGAAAGGAAAGGAAGGACTACTTATGAATCTTCTGGAAATGAATCCCCACGAGACCCGGTACATCCCACTGATCGGCAGCCCCATCGGCGGCTCCACCGCCTCGTATCTTTACAACCAGATCTTTGCCGCCTTTGGCATCAACGCAATGTCCTACCCGGTAGAGGTCAAGAAGGGCGAGCTGCCGGAGTTTCTGGCCGCCGTCAAGTTTATGAATACCCCCGGCTGCGTCCTCACCTCCCCCCACAAGCAGGACATCATCCAGTATATTGACGACGTGGACGAGGCCTCCCGCGTGTTCCGCTCCGTGAATACGCTCCGCTTTCGCGAGGACGGCCGCATCGAGGGCCACGGTCTGGATGGCAAGGGCGTCATCGGCGCGTTTGACGACAACGACGTGGATCTCAAGGGCAAGGAAGTAGTCATGCTCGGCGCCGGCGGCATCAGCGGCATTTTTGCCACCGAGCTTGCCAATCGCGGCATCCGCAAGCTTACGATCCTCAACCGCACGGTGGACAAGGCCCGCTATGTAACCGAGACGCTTGCCGCGCGCACTCCCGTGGAGACCGCCTGCGGCAAATATACGCCGGAGAACGCCCGCCGCGCCGTGGAGACCGCCGACATTCTCATCCAGGCTACGACGCTTGGCATGAAGGGCTCCGGCCACGACCACCCCGACCTTTCCTTCATGGAAGCGCTGCCGGAAGGCGCGTGGGTCATGGAAGCTGTGTCCAACCCGCCGGAGACCGCAGTGATCAAGAAGGCGCAGGAGCTCGGGCTGCACACCGTTATGGGCATGGAGATGCTCGTCAATCAGGTCAGCGCTATCTGCAAGTTCATTCTTGACTGGGAAGCGCCGGAAGAGGCCAAGAAGATCGGCATCGACTTCTACTGCAACCTGTTTAACTACCACAAGTAAATTCCGGAACAATCTCTTGGCATACCTCCGGACAAAACCGGAAACAAATAGAAACGACAAGAAAGGAAAAGGAGAGCTTCACAATGAAAAAGACCCTTGCGATCCTTCTGGCCGTGGTAATGGCCCTGTCCCTGCTGGCTGCCTGCGGCAGCACGGCGAACACCCCCCCTGCGGAAGAGCCCGCCAAGACCGGCGATGCGGCTCCCGCCAAAACGATCGTTCTCAAGCTCGGCCATAACAGCAACGCCGAATCCATGTACAACCAGGGCTGCGAAAAGTTCGCACAGCTTGTGGAAGAGTACACCAACGGCACCGTGAAGGTCGAAATCCACAACAGCGGCACGCTCGGCGACGAGGCCGAACTGCTCGACGGCGTCCGTATGGGCACGGTCAACATGGCTCTCATCAACTCCTCCCAGCTCGCCACCTACTGCAGCGAATTCTCCGTTCTGAGCCTTCCGTTCCTGTTCGAGAGCTATGACCACATCGAAGCGGTCGTCAACAACGAAGAGATCTGCAAGATCCTCTCCGATGACGCTCTCAACAACGGCGGCGTGCAGCTGCTCATGCCCTTCTGGGCCGACGGCTTCCGTCACTTTGTCAACGCCAAGCACGAGGTTACCACTCCGGACGACCTGAAGGGTCTCAAGCTCCGCACCCCGGCGTGGGAAGCGCTTATCGCCGCCACCGAGCAGTTCGGCGCCACCGCGCTCACCATGCCCTTCGGCGAAGCCTATGCGGGCGTTTCCTCTGGCACCGTGGACGGTATGGAGGGTACCTCTTGGTCAATTCTCGCCAACGGCATCAATGAGGTCTGCGACTACATGACGCTTGACGGCCACGTCTACAGCCCCTCCGTTCTCATCATGAACGTGAAGGATTACACCGAGAAGCTCACCCCCGAGCAGGTCGAGGCTGTTACGAAGGCCGCCGCCGAAGCCGGCCAGTGGGAGACCAACCTCGTCCGCGACTCTGAGCAGGAAGATCTCAAGAAGCTCGCCGAGCTCGGCATGACCGTCACCGAAGTGGACAAGTCCCTCTGGATCGAGGCCGCGCAGCCCGTGTATGAGAAGTTCGCCAGCTCCTACGACCAGAACCTCATCGCGCTGATCGCCGCTCTCAAGTAAAACTTTCCTCCCTCCTATTTTTCCCCCGGCAACGCAGCGAGCGAATGCAGCCATTATCCCGCTGCATTCGCTCGTACTGTATCTGCCTGTATCTGCGCAACTCCCGTATTCCATAAGGAGGTCTCCATGAAAAAAGCCGAACACATTCTCTCGCAGGCGGTCAAGACGGTCGTCACGATCCTTCTGCTCGCGCTTACGGTCCTCGTGACCTATACCGTTATCCTGCGCTATATATTCAACGGCGGCGTCCCCGCCGCCGAGGAGCTGGTGCGCTATCTCTTTGTATGGTCGGCATTCTTCGGCATCGTTCTGGGTGTGCAGGAAAAATCCCATATGAGCCTTACGTTCCTGTACGACTCGTTCCCCAAGCTGCGCCCGTATCTGAAGGGTATCTACTATGTGTGCAGCTACGTCTTCTGGGGTGTCATCGCCGTATACGGCTACCGGTTCACGACGCAGGCCGCGACGGCACGCTCCACGCTGCTGCCCATCACGCTCAACTATGTCTACGCCGCCGTGCCGATCTGCGCGGTACTCAGCATCATTTTTGTCACGTTCCAGCTCATTCACGAATTCGCTGATAAAAAGGAGGAGGAAAACACATGAACGTTGTATGGCTCTCGCTCGGTCTCTTTTTCCTCTTCATGATTCTCGGCGTGCCAATCGCAATGTCCATCGGTCTCGCCGCGGGCGCGTCGCTCCTCGCAATGGACACCTCGCTCGTCGTTATGGCGCAGAAGATGTTCATCTCCACCAACAGCTTTACGCTGATCGCCATTCCGTTCTTCATGCTCGTCGGCGCGATCATGGACCGCAGCGGCATAACGGAAATGCTCGTAAACTTTGCCAAGGCCTGCATCGGCTGGATCCGCTACGGCATGGTGTATGTCACGATCCTCGCCGGCATCCTCATGGGCGGCATTTCCGGCTCTGCCACGGCAGACACCGCCGCGCTCAGCGGCATCCTAATCCCCACGATGGAGCGGCAGGGCTATCCGAGAAACTTCACCGCGCCACTGCAGGCCTCCGCCGGTACGCTTGGTGTCATCATCCCACCGAGCCTGTGCATGATCGTGCTTGGCAGTGTCACGAACCTGCAGGTGAGCAAGCTGTTCATCGCGGGAATCATCCCCGGCTGCATCGTCGGTCTCTGCATCGGCATCATCAGCTTCTTCATCTGCCGCAGCCAGGGCTTCGGTGAATCCGACACGATGCGCTTCAGTCTCAAGCTCCTCGGCAAGTCCACGAAGGAAGCAGTCTGGGCGCTGCTCATCCCCGTCATCATCGTCGGCGGCATCCTCGCTGGTGTGTTCACGCCCACCGAGGCTTCGGTCATCGCCGTAGTGTACACTTTGTTCGTCGCGCTTATGGTGACGAAAACGATCCGACTCAAGGATATCCCCGCTATCTTCTGCGACGCCGCCCGCTCCACCGGCACGGTCATGTTTGTCATCGGCACCTCCGCGGTGTGGAGCTGGATCCTCTCCTACGCGAACATCCCCGGCATGCTCGCGGACGCCATCACGTCGTTCACGCAGAGCCCGTTCGTCGTCATGATGATCATCACCGTCATCTTCCTCATTGGCGGCATGTTCATTGACGGCACTCCGCTCATTATCATGCTCGTGCCGCTGCTGTACCCGGTCGCCACGGCGGTCGGCTTCGATCCGCTGGCCTTCGGCATTATCATCTGCATCTGCAACGCCATGGGCGCCATCACGCCGCCGGTCGGTGCGGCACTGTTTGTTGCGTGCGCATCCGGCGGGGTCAAGCTGGAAAAGACGTTCAAATACGTCTACCCCATCGTCATTGCCGAGCTCATTTCCATCATCATCCTGTGTATCATCCCTCAGCTCGCATCCTTCCTCCCGTCCGTTGTCGGCCGGTAACTTGATGAAAAAGGAGATATTATAATGAAAACTCTGAAAGTTGAAGAGCTCACCAACGAAACCTTCTGCGAATACGGCTCCTTCTCCGATATGCTCCACCCCACCGGAACGTTCCTCGGCGGTATCCCCGCCCGCTTCTTCCGCGACCGCGTCGTCGCCAACTATGACCCGACGAGCCTCGTCGCCTTCGGCGTGAACGAAATTTCGCCCCGCGAAAAGAACCTCATCGAGAAGACTGAGCACCACTTCAACACCTGCGAAGTGCTCATGCCGATGGACGGCGATCTCTATCTCGCGGTCGGCCCTGCACGCAAGGCCCCCGATTACGGAGAGTTCCATGCCTTCCGCATTCCGAAGGGTACGCTCGTCTGCCTGCGTCCCGGCACGTTCCACTCCGGCCCCTACACCGCGGGCGACGAGATCGTACACACGCTGCTCGCCCTGCCGGAGATGATGTACATGAAGGACTGCCACTTCTATCCCATCGACGAGCCGATCGAGATCGTGAAGTAAACGGTTTTGGCAAAATGTTTCGTCTGCCCGCAGGCAGACCCATATCAGGAGGAATAAACCATGGCATTTGATCTTGGATTGGAAAACAAAGTCGTCGTGATCACCGGCGGCGCGACCGGCATCGGCTTCGCCACCGGTCTGGAATTTGCCCGACAGGGCGCGCACGTCGCGATCTGCGGCCGCTCGGAGGCAAAGCTCGCCAAGGCGCGCGAGGCGTTCGCCGCCGAGGGCTTCGAGCTCTTCACCGAGGCGTTGGATGTGTGCGACGCCGAGAAGCTGTACGCCTTTGGCGACCACGTCATCGAAAAGTTCGGCCGCCTGGATGTGTGGATGAACAACGCCGGCATCGCCATCACCAAGCCGCTGCTCGAGTTCACAGAGGAAGAATGGAACCGCGTGCTCGATCTGAATCTGAACGCCGTGTTCCACGGCTCGCAGTACGCCGCGCGGAAAATGATCGCGCTCGGCAACGGCGGCGTCATTCTCAACGCCGGATCGTTCCAAGCGCTGATGCCGGCGGCCGCCGCAGTGCCTTACGGCACGACCAAGGCCGCGGTCGTCATGTTCAGCCGCACGTTCGCCGCGGAAATGGCACCCTACAACATCCGCGTTCTCAGCTACATACCCGGCGTTATCAGCACGCCCATGGCCATCGACTGGCTCAACGAGACCGACCAGATCCGCAACATTCCCTCGTACCGCTACGGCCAGCCCGAAGATCTGGCAAACGCGCTCGTCTTCGTCTCCTCGGATCGCGCCAGCTACATCAACGGCGTCCACATCGACGTGACCGGCGGCAAGTTCTGCGTGCAGAACCCCCGCTACGCCTTTGAGCACATGGACAAATCCAAATAAAGGAGCACACCATCACCATGGAACAGAAAACCGTATTTATCGGTGCAACCGGCTACGACCACTACTGTACGGAGGGCCGGAAAAAGTTGCTTGACGCGGGCTGCTGCCTGATCGAAAACCAGCTCGGCCGCCCGTATACCGCCGAAGAGCTCAAGGCCATCGGCGGCGAGATCAACGCCGTTATCTGCGGCTGCGAGGTATGGAACGAGGAAACGATTGCCGCTGCGCCCAACCTGAAGGTCATCGTCAAGTTCGGCGTCGGCGTGGACAACATTGACCAGGAAGCCGCCAAGCGTCACGGTGTACAGGTGGCGAACTGCCCCGGCATGAACTCCGTTGCCGTGGCGGAGCAGACGTTTGCGCTGCTGCTCGGCTGCATGCGCGAGGTGCCGGCGCTCGACCGCGCCGTGCGCGAGGGCCGCTGGGATCGCCGCGTGTTCCCGGAAATTTGCGGCTCGGTGTTCGGCGTCCTCGGCTTCGGCGCCGCCGGACGGGAGATCGCGCTGCGCGCCCGGGCATTCGGCGCGGAGGTCCTCGCTTACGATAAATACCCCAACTACGCCTTTGCCGAGCAGATCGGCGCGAAGATCGTCTCGCTTGACGAGGTGCTCGAGCAGTCCGACATCATCTCCGTCAACCTGCCGGCGCTGCCCGATACACTGCACATCATCAACGCAGAGAACATCGCACGCATGCGCGACGGCGTTGTGATCGTCAACGCGGCCCGCGGCGTGCTTGCCGACGAGACTGCGGTTGCCGCAGCGCTGGAGTCTGGAAAGATCTTTGCATATGCCACTGATGTGTACGAGTCCGAGCCGGTGCAGGGCGATTCGCCGCTCATCCATTGCAAGCGCGCCGTTCTCTCGCCGCATCTCGCGGGAGAGAGCACCAACAGCTACCGGAAGATCGGAAACGCGACGGCGGAGGGTGTCCTTGCCGTTCTGGCGGGCGGAGAAGTGCCGCACCGTCTCGCATAAGGCGCAAACGCGCTTCGGAAAGGAGTTTTTATCATGAAAAAGTTTTACGGTGTCGTTACGCCGCTTTCCACGCCAATGTGCGCGGACGAGAACGTCGATTATGACAGTCTCGAAAGTCTCTGCCATTTTCTGATCGAAAAGGGCATCAATGGTCTCTATCCCAATGGCACCACCGGCGAGGTCATTTACCTTACGGCGGACGAGCGCAAGAAAATTCTCGAGCATGTGGTGAAGGCTGCGGCCGGACGCGCCGTGGTATTCTCCATGGTCGGCGCCGCCACCACGGCGGAGACGATCGAGCTGGCGCAGCACGCCGAAAAGGCGGGCGCGGACGGCATCGGTGTCGTCACGCCGTACTACCACAAGCTCAGCGACGACCAGCTTTTCGCGCATTATAAAAAGGTCTCGGAGTCGGTCGCGTCCGATTTCCCAATCTATCTTTACGCCATCCCCCAGCTCGCGGCGAACGACATTTCCGTCTCTCTCGCCGAACGCATCGCAAGCGAGTGCCCGAACGTCATCGGCATCAAGTACAGCTATCCCGACATGCCGCGGATGCTGAAGTTCCTGAATGTCCGCGGCGGGGATTTCTCTGTTGTCACCGGTCCGGATGATCTTTTCTACTGCCTGCTCGCCTCCGGCGGGGACGGCACGATCTCTGGCAACTCCAACGTCATCCCGGAGTGCTATGCCGCCGTGTACAGCGCGTTCCTCCGCGGGGACTACATCGCCGCGGCAAAGCTGCAGGACCGTGTGATCCGGCTCAACGCCGTGCTCAGCGGGCCGAACAGTCTCGCCTGCTACAAGGCGGGTCTTGTCCGTCGCGGCGTGATCGCGCACCGAACGCTTCGTTCCCCGCTGACCGAACTCGCCCCCGCCGAGGAAGAAGCGCTGCTGGCGAGGCTGGAGGAAATGGATTATACAAATCCTTGCGTTTGAGCACCGGGTACTATAAAATAAGAAGGAACGATATATGAGCAACCGAGAGATCATTTCTTCCACCTACGAAAAACACGGCGGCATCTTCCGCCTGATCCCAATCTTTGTGCCGCGTCCGTTTTCGACGCCGGGCCGCCGTCTGCGCCTGCATCCGGACGATTACTACGCTTTTGGCACGGAGCGCGGTGCAATTAAAGAGCGCTGGTTCTCGAGCGTCATCCACTGCAACAACGGTCCGCTGACCCGCCCGGATGAGGGACTGAGCTATGTTTCCTACGGCACGACGCCGGAGGAGAAGTTCACGCTCAAGGAAGCCGTCGAGAAGCTCGGCGCAAAGCTCATCGGGCAGGATATGATGGACAAGTACGGCACCTGGCCGATGTACTCGAAGTTCTTCGACTACGATGTGCCGCTGTTCCACCATCTGCATCTGGACTTCCAAGCCGCGGCGAAGATCGGCGTGTTCGGCAAGCCAGAGGCGTATTACTATCCGCCGCAGTATAATAACTACGCCGGCTCCATGCCGGTGACATATTTCGGCTTCGATCCCGACTGCACGAAGGAAGAGGTCCGCGAGCGTCTTGTGAATTACGAGAAGGAGGACATCCGGATCACGGAGCTCTCCCGCGCGTACCGGATCGAGCTCGGGACGGGCTGGTATACGCCGCCCGGGGTCGTGCATGCGCCCGGCTCATATCTGACGTATGAGCCGCAGTGGAACAGTGACGTGAACTCGGTGTTCGAGAACGTCGCCTCCGGCGAGGTCTACAGCCGTGACTTCCTCGTGGAGAACCTGCCCGAGGAGGAGAAGGACAGCGTAGACGCCGTGATGGATTTGATGGATTGGGACGCGAACGTGGATCCGCACTATAAGCAGACGTACTTCCGCCCACCGGTGGTCGCATCGGAGGAAGAGGGGAAGTACGTGGAAAAGTGGGTCGTGTACGGGAATCCGTACATCGGGGCGAAGGAGCTCACGGTGTATCCGGGGCAGACGGTCACGATCCGCGACAGCGGCGCATACGGCTGCATCCTGACGCAGGGGCACGGCACGATCGGGGATTATGAGTGCGAAGCCGCGGGCATGCTGCGGTTCGGGCAGCTGAGCGCGGATGAGTATTTTGTCGGCGCGGAGGCCGCGGCGAGAGGCGTTACGATCACGAACAGGTCGTGCGAGCCGCTGGTCATGCTCAAACACTTCGGCCCCAACCATCCCGAAAAGCCGTAAAAAAGCCAAAGATATAAGGAGGAAAAAGCCATGCTCAACCACATTTCACCGGTATTCTCTCCGGAGCTTCTCGCTGCGGTCTACGCGATGGGACACGGGGACACGATCGTGCTGGCGGACGGGAACTTCCCCTCGGACGGGGTGAGCCGCCGCGGCGCGGCGGAGATCATCCGCGCGGACGGCCACGGCATCCCGGAGCTTCTCGACGCCATTCTGGCGCTCATGCCGCTGGACACCTACGCCGAAAAGCCGGTGCTGTACATGGCAAAGTCCGAGTGCGACCGCGATCTTGCGCTTCCCATTCTGGACGAATACAAAAAGATCATCGAGAAGTACGACGAGCGCGGCGAGGCGTGCACGGGCTATCTGGAGCGGTACGCGTTCTACGATAAGGCGGAGCAGGCCTGCTACATCGTGCAGAGCGGCGAGACCTCGCAGTATGCGAACATCATCCTGCAGAAGGGCGTCGTCAAGCGGAATAAGTGATCGTTTCTTTTCTCCTTTCGGGGCGTCTGTGCCGTTTCGGCCGGACGCCCCGCTTTCGCGTTTTCGGCGGAAAAGAAAGAAAAAAAGGTGTCAGCGGGATCGCTCCGGCTGACACCTTTTTTGTCGGGTCGATTACAGAACATTAAAATTCATGTTCATGATGTACTGCTCCATGAATTCGGCGCTGGCGTTGAGCTCCACATGATGCGTGACGGCACGGATGTGCTCGCAGCGGGCACTCTCCGCGCGGTCGCGGAGATAGCGGCACACGCCGCTGCCCGCGCCGTTGCCGACGGCGACGACCCTGTCGCGCGGCGCGGCGGGGAGAAGGCCGATATACAAAGCGTTGTCCACGTCGATGTAGTTTCCGAACGCTCCGGCGAGGATGAGCGAATCGAGCTCCTCCGGCTCAATGCCGCGCTCGTGGCAGAGCGTCAGACACCCGGCGCAGATCGAGCTTTTGGCGAGCTGGATCTGACGGATATCTTCCTGCGAAAGATAGACCGGATGCTCGCCGCGCGTGAGGAAGAAGGCGTTATTGTATTCGCCCACCGGCTCAAGCCGGTCGAGCAGGGGGCTGTCCGGATGCTCCGCGGCGAATTCCCCGCGCGGGAGGAGCCGCCCGGTCATGTCCACGAGGCCGCAGCGGACGAGCGCGGCGGTCATGTCGATGATGCCGGAGCCGCAGAGCCCCTTCGCTTCGCCCTCACCGAGGACGTGGAAGCGAAGCTCCCCGTCCGGCGTGATGTCTGCATGGTCGATCGCGCCCTCCGAGCCGCGCATGCCGCATTCGATGTTGCCGCCCTCGAGCGCGGGGCCGCAGGCGGTGGAAGAGGTGAGAAAGCCGTCGCGCGCGTTGCCGACGGCGATCTCGCCGTTCGTGCCGAGATCGACGGCGAGATGCACGCCCTCCTCCGGCACGCCGAGCAGCACGGCGGTCGTATCCGCGCCGACGAACCCGCCGAGCAGCGGCAGAAACTCCACGAGCGCGCCCGCGGGGCAGTTTTTCAGTCCGATCTCCCCGGCGGGAGCGCGCACGGTGTCCGCGGTGACGCTCGCAAACGGCTCCGCGCCGAGCGCGGACGGGTCAATGCCGAGGAAGAGATGCTGCATCGTGCTGTTGCCGCAGAAAACGAGCTGCCAGAGATCGTCCGAGAGGCCCGGCACGGCATTTGACGCGGCGGCGAGAAGAGCGTCGATCGTGTCGAGAATGGCGCGGTTGAGCTCCGCAAGCCCGGTTTCGTGCTCTATGGCGTGCTGGATGCGCGCAATGACGTCCGCGCCGTACCGGATCTGGCCGTTGAGCGCCGAGCCGGTGTGGAGAGGAGCGCCGGTCGTAAGATCGTAGATATACATGGCAACGGTCGTTGTGCCGATGTCCACGGCGGCGCCGTAAAGACGCTGCGCCGTATCGCCGCGCTGCACGCCGAGGAGCGTATCCTCATGGCGGATGAACGTGAGCGGCTCTTCCTCCGCGTCGCGGTGCGCGCGGGAAAACTGCCGCGCCGCCGCGAGCGAAACGCCGCGGAGATAAGCGCCGCAGTGCTCCGGCTCCCGCTCGGCGGGAGAGAGAACGGCTTTCGTCACCGCGGGGGCGAAGACATCGTGTGCGCCGCCGGAGGTGAGGATCTGCGCGGAGGCGTTCTCCGAAACCTCAAGGAAAACGGTGATGTCCTCCGTGACGGGCGTGATGCACGCGCGCACGGTCTCGCGCACGCCGCGGCGCTCCACGAGAACATCGCATTTCCCGCAGCGGCCGTTGCCGCCGCAGACGAGCTCGAGCGGGTGGCCGAGCAGGGCGCACGCCTCGGCAAGCGTGCCGCCGGAGACGCGCACCTCGCACGGCGTTCCGGCAATACGAACGGTATATTCCATAAAAGCAGCCTCCTGTTTACGGATTCGTGTCCCGGCGCATATAGCACGAGAGATTCGGGCATTTGGAGCAGTCGTGATCGATGGACCGGTCAGGGAGGCCGGTGCCCGCGCCGTAGGCGTAAAGCATGGCCTTCTCCGGCTGGAGCATGTAGTGCTCAGTGAGCGTGGCGGGGAACGGCTCGCCCTGCGTGAGCAGGGAGAGGAACTGCGCCTGATACTCCATGCTCAAATGGTTCTCGCCCGGTGTGAGGCGCGTGCTGAGATGGTAGCCCTGCGCCTTGAACTCGTTATAAAGCCGGCGGTTCATCGCGTTTGAGGCGTTGAAAAGCACCTCGTTGGCGAGGTCGTTGAGAATGTAGCCCTCGAGAAAATCGCTCCTCGCCATGAGATCGTCCACACAGTCTACGATCTTCTGCGTGGCGCCGCAGTAGCACACCGCGAGCATATCGCAGCTCGAAAGCTCCGGCGAGGCGATGGTCAGGTCGTTGTCTGTAATGTTGTAGGCAAGAACAAGCTCAATGTTCTCGCGCAGCAGCTCCACGAGGTACGGGAAAATGCTCTCGGCGTAGGCATTTGTGTTGGGATCCGCCCGCAGCTTGAGCCGTGTGAAGATGCGATTCTTGTCGTATTTGAGCTCATCCACGGAGACGGGGAAGAACGTCATATCATTTACCTCCTATCTGCGGCACGGGGAAGCCGCGGATGTACTCGTTGTCGAGCAGCTTGTCCGCACTGGCAGAAACTTTGAACTGCCGCGGGGTTTTCCCTGTGATTTTTTTGAAAACTTTGGTAAAATAGCTCTGATCGTCGAAGCCGACGCGTCCGGCGATTTCCAGAAGGTTCATGTCCGGCTGCGAGAGCAGCTCTACGCTCTTCTGGATGCGCAGGCTGTTGAGATAGTCCGTAAAGCCGACGCCGAGCTCCTTTTTGAAGAGCTTGGATAGGTATGATTCGTTGATATGGATGCTGCCGGCCACGTCGCGCAGCGTGAGCTTTTCCGCGTACCGCTCGCCGATGAGCTCGATGGCCTGCGTGATGAGCGGAGAATAGACGGGCGCGGGCGGCTCCGGCACGAGCGAGAAAAAGTGGTCGATCAGCTTCTGCGTCCACACGGCCAGCTCCTCCACCGACTGCGCCTGGTTGAGCGCCTCGAGCGGGTCGAGCCCGGCGGCGAGGATCTTGTTCAGATTGATGCCGGAATCAAGCGCGGCCTTGGAGAGCATCGTGAAAAGCTCGATGAGCCGCATGCGGATGAGATCGAAATTTCCCGCTTCCACGAGAAGAAACTCGTCAAAGAGGCCGGAGGCTGCCTCGTTTACGGCCTCGCGGTCGCGCTCACGCAGACCGGCGAGCAGGCGCTGCCAGAGCGTTTCTTCCGTCTCGCCGCCGGTGCTGACGGAGAGCTTGAACTGCTGCACCGTCTCTCCGGCGCTGATCTGGCCGCGGCTGCGGGCGCGGATGTGTTCATATTCCTCCCAGTTCTGGCGCGAGCTGAGCACCGAGGCGTAAAGAAGCGTTGCGATCTTCTGTATCTGCTCGGGCGTGCTCTCCTTGGCGTTCTGGAGAAAGAGCGCCACACGCGGGAAGAGCGCCGAGTCGTCCGGATTGAGCTCCATGATGCGCGCGAGCAGCTTTTCGTCCACGCTGCCGAGCACAAGCGGCCCGGCCAGCACGCAGCCCCTGCGCGCACCATTATATAGTATGGGAACGGCGATCTTGACGAAGCCCGCCGGACAGAAGAATATGTACGGCTCGCCGAGCGCGAAAGACTCATCCATCGAGAAGGTCAGATATCCCTGACAGCCCTCGCTCTGGCTGAAATGCGGGAACAGGCGGCAGACCTTCTGTTCCGCGTTGAATTCCCGCGTGATCCGGTTTTCCGTGTCGTACACCGTCACAGGGATACCGGTACAGCTGCTGAAAGCATCCAGCGCATCGTAGAGTCTGTCCATGGGAAAAGCCCCGCCCTTTCTTTCTTTATTACAGCGGCTATAGCGCGTTACAGCCCCTATAACTGCATCATAGGCGATAGCAAAGGCGTTGTAAAACAAAAAATGACGAAAAACAAAGATTTTACCAATTCTGCTAAAAATTCTACAACAAAAATCCGTGAGAGGGATTATATTGCGGGCAAAACGGCAAAACGCCCCTGCTGCGGCAGGAGAACCTGACCGGTATTTTACCATTTTTGTCCCTCTTTTTCAGAGAAAAACCGAAGCGGATTTCTTATACTGGACACAAGGTACTGGAGGAGAGTTCCCATGGAGGAAAAAATTCACCACCTCGAACAAGGCGTTCTTTCGGGCAACCGCGAAGCGGTCCGCACGGCCTGCCGGCAGCTGCTGGAAGCCGGGATGCCGCCGCAGAAGATCGTAAGATTCGGACTTCTGCCGTGCATGGACACGCTCGGCCAACAGCTGTCCCGCCGCGAGAAATTCATCCCGCAGATCATGATGTCGGCACGAGCCGTGCAGGACGGGATCGACCTTCTCTCGCCGCTTATCGTGGGCCCGGACGTCCTCTCGCTTTCGGAGACTGTTGTGCTCGGCACCGTCAGCGGGGACATCCACACCATCGGAAAGACGCTCGTTTCCATCATGCTCCGGAGCGCCGGATTCCATGTCGTCGATCTTGGGACGAACGTCCCGCCGGAGAAATTTGTCGCCGCGGCGCGGGAGAACAACTCCCACATCATCGCGATCTCGGCAATGCTCACCACGACGGTCGCCGGCATGAAGAAAACGATCCGCGCTCTCCGCGAGGCGGAGGAAAGCGATCAGTGGCACATCATTGTCGGCGGCGCGCCGGTCAACGGCCGGTTTGCCCGCGAGCACAATGCGGAATATGCCGCTGACGCGGTGGAAACTGTGAATTTGGCCCTGAAAGCCTGCGGGATCGATCCTCTCCCGGACGAAGAATTGTAAAAAAGATTTTTTAACGGAGGAAATCACGCTATGTCCACTCTCAATGAAATTTCCCAGATGGTAATTACCGGTCAGATCCGCACCATCAAAGCCAAGGTCCAGCAGGCTCTCGACGAGGGCATCGGCGCCCAGGAGATCCTCGACGGCGGCCTTCTCCCCGGCATCAACGAGATCGGCGAAAAGTTCGCCAGGAACGAAGTGTTCGTTCCCAATGTCCTGCTGGCCGCGAAGGTCATGAACATGGGCGTGGAAGTCATCCAGCCGCTGCTCGCCGCCGGCGAGTCCACCAAGGTCGGCACCGCCGTCGTCGGCACCGTTAAGGGCGACCTGCACGACATCGGCAAGAACCTCGTTGCGCTCATGATGCGCAGCGCCAACCTCGAAGTCATCGACCTCGGCAGCAACGTTGACGGCGCGAAGTTCATCGACGCCATCAACAAGTACAACCCCGACGTCATCGGCCTCTCCGCTCTGCTGACCACCACCATGAACGAGCAGGGCCACATCATCCAGCAGCTCACCGACGCCGGTGTGCGCGATAAGGTCAAGGTCATGGTCGGCGGCGCTCCCGTAACGCAGATGTGGGCGGACAAGATCGGCGCGGACGCCTTCACCGCCGACGCGGCCGAGGCTGCGCAGTGGGCGAAGGCCTACGCCGCTTCCAAGGGCGCCTGAGCGCACGAAAGTTAAGGAGGATAAAGATTATGCATCAGCGTATTAAGTACGACGTTCTTTCCCAGAAAGAGCTCGAATACATGAAGGGTCGCCTCGAGCAGATCCTCATCGAGCGCGGCGTCCACCTCGACCACGAGGAGATGCTCAAGGCTCTCGAGGAGAAGGGCTGCATCGTTGATATGGAAGCGCGCGACGTGCGCTTCACGAAGGAGCTCATCGACAAGGCCATCGCCGCCGTCCCCGCCGAGTTCACGCTCTACTCCCCCGACGGAAAGCACGACCTGAAGTTCCCCTCCCCCGACGGACGCTTCTACACCCGCACCTGCACGGGCGCGCCCAACTACCGCAACATCAAGAACGAGACCCACTACATCAAGCCCGAGGAAGAGCACGAGTGGTACCATCTCACCAACAAGATGGAGAATCTGGACTACGTTACGCTGCCCTCCGTCTCCGGCGAGTACTACCCCGGCGATGCGATCGACGTTTACGTTCTCGCCGACGCTCTCAAGCTCTCCGGCAAGCACATCTGGATCCAGCCCTACGAGGCGGATAACGTACAGTTCCTCATCGACATGGCCGCGGCGGCCGTCGGCGGCTACGACAAGCTCCGCGAGCGCCCGATCGTCAGCATGATCGCCTGCAGCGTCCCGGCGCTGACCTACAAGCACATGGACGCCGAGATCCTGTACCTTAGCGCGAAGTACGGCGTGCCCGTGCAGCCCTGCGCTCTGCCCACCGCCGGCGCGAACACCCCCGTGACCGCCCAGGGCACCGCGTTCGTCGCCTGCGCCGATGTTCTTGCCCAGATCGTCATGCTCGAGCTTCTCTGCCCCGGCCTGCCGATCATCGCGACGACCCTGCTGTTCTCCATGGATATGCAGAGCACCTACACGCTGCAGTCCAACACCGAGATCACCTTCGCCCGTCTCATCTGCATGGACCTCTTCGAGCGCGGCTACAACATTCGCGCCCATTCCTACGGCACCGGCACCGACAGCCTCTGCCTCGACGCGCAGAACTTCATCGAGCGCACGAGCCTCATCCACGCGATGGCGATGTCCAACGCCTCCGTCCTCGGCGGCATGGGCCAGCTCGAGACCGCGAAGACCATCTCCCCGGTGCAGCTCATCATTGATAACGAGATCATGGGCATTGCCCAGCGCCTGCGCGCCGGTCTTGACGTCAACGACGAGACCATCGACTGGGATGAGCTCATCGAAGGCATCGACAAGGATCCCACGTTCAGCTTCCTTATGAGCGAGCACACCTTCCGCCACTTTGAGGAGCCCCACCGCCCCGACATGTTCAACCGCGACGGCGTCGTCCGTTGGGAGCGCGAGGGCAGCAAGACCCTGCTCGACAAGGCCGAAGAGAAGTATTACGCCCTCATGGCCGAGGAAGCCGACTACGCGCTGCCCGACGACAAGGCTGCGGCCGTGGATGAGGTCCTCAAGAAGGCGCACGCCGCTCTCGTCAAAGACTGATTTCAGCAGCTTCCTGCCGGAGGGCGTGTGGATCGCCTCCCGTCCGTTCTCCGGCAGGATAAAATAATGTTAATAGCGATGGAACCAGCCCTGCCGGAGGTCTAATACCGGCAGGGTGGAGTTTCTGTACCCTTTTTCCCGCGATCGCCGCAAAAAAACGAGTAACAAGGAAAAGGAGAGAAACATGAAGATCACCAAGACCGAAGGGATCTGGCTCATTATCACCACGATCCTCTACATCGCCTACAACATCCCCGGCGTCCCCCCCTACAACCAGCCGACGGCAACGCTCATCCACGCCGCGCTCACGGTGCTGCCCATCTGGGTCATCACCTACATCTTCCTCCCGAAGGTCTATCGCATCTACAAGCTGAGAAACGAAAAGAAGGAGGATAAGTAAGTTATGCTGAGTCCGACTACTATCTGGATCGCCTTTGCGCTCTATATGTGCTTCCTCCTGGGCGTGGCCGTTTACGTCACCGTTCAGGACAAGAAAAAAGCCGCGGGCGGGAGCCTGCTGACCGCGTCGGTCAAATGGCCGGTGCTCGTTATGACCTACATCGCCTCGCTTATGAGCACGTGGGTATTCTTCGCCGGACCCGGCGCGTACTACCGCGGCGGTCTCGGCTACTGGATCAGCGAGATGAGCTACATCGCCCTCTTCCCGATCATCGCCCACTTCACAATGAACAAGGTGTGGATCATCAACCGCGAGATGGGCGGCACGTTCTCCACTCCCGCGGACTTCTATGACGCCCGCTTCAAATCCCGCGCGCTGCGCATCATCCTCGCACTCATCTTCCTGTGCGCTTCGTTCCCGTACATTGCTTCGGTGCTCGTGGCCATCGCCAACGCCGCGCAGTACGCCACCGACGGCGCGATCAACTACCGTCTCGCGGTCATTGTCGTTGGCCTTATCATGACGGTGTTCGTGTGTGTCGGCGGCGTCAAGTCTGCCGCCACGGCCGACACGGTGCAGGGTCTCCTCTTCATTCTCCTGCTCTGGGTCATCGTTATCGCGGCGCTCATCGTCGGCTTCGGCGGCTCGCTGAGCAAGGCGGTCACGAAGCTCTGGGATGACGTCCCCTCGTTCTTCTCCTACCCCGGACCGGACGGCTGGGTGCCGTATGCCTCCCGCTTCGGCTATCCGTTCTCCTGCGCCATCGGCTGGACGATCATGCTGCCGCACGTGTTCGTGCGCTCCGGCTACTTCGGCGACGATCTCAAGGCGCAGCGCCGCCTTTCCTACATGACGCCGGTCCTGCAGGGCATCGTCTGGACGGGCACCATGCTCATCGGTCTCATCGGTCTCGCCCTCGTGCAGGGGCTGCCGACCTCCGAGACCGAGCTCATCATCCCCTACATCGTAAAGAACTTCGTTGTGAGCTTCAACCCGGTGCTCGCGAAGATCCTCATGGTCGCGTTCTTCATCGGCGCTTCCGCCGTCGGCCTTTCGACCTCCAACGCGTTCCTCTCGGTCGCCTCGGCCATCGTGGCGGACGACCTGCTGCGCAACACGTTCCACATGGATCTCAGCGGCAAGAAGGGCGTGAACGCCAACCGCATCATCATCGCGGTGCTCGGCATCGGCTCGATGCTGCTCGCGCTCGATCCCCCGGAGCTCATCTTCACGCTCATCATGTTCTCCATCGCGATCGTCATGCCGCTCTTCCCGGTGCTGGTGCTCGGCATCTACTGGAAGAAGGCGACGAAGCAGGCGGCCATCGTTTCCTCCATCGTCGGCACGGTGCTCGTGCTCGCGACCTACTTTGTGTGGAACATCGGCGGCACCTGGTACGGTGCGATCGGCATGCTCGGCTCCACGATCTGCATGGTCGTTGTGAGTCTCTTCACCAAACAGGACAGCAAGGACTCCGAAGCGTTCTTCGCTGCTCTCAAAAACGGCATGAACCGCAGCTACAAGATCGAAGACAAGGCTGTTGCGGCGCAGGCCGGTATGAGTACCGAAGACTGAACCACCAGCGCATTTACGCCGGCGCGGCAGCGAAAAGAGCCGCGCCGGCTCTCTTTATGCCCCCGTGAGGACTGGACGAAGGGCGTCAACAAGTGCGCCGAAGCCATCATCAAGGCGCCCGGGGAGATCCGGACCCTCAACCCGCGCGAGCCCCCGCGCATAAGCGGGCACATCGCGCCGGCCCGCGCGGTGCGTGCGCCCGGAGCGTAGTTTCCGCAGACAGAAGCGGCGGAGTGTCCGGTAAGCGCTTGACGCGCGGGGCACAATATGGTATTCTGTCATAACTATATAAAAATGGAGTGTGATGACCCCACATGGACGGCGACAGTTGGCTGTCTTGGATACCTATCGTTTTTCTTCTCTGCATGGCGGCGTATTTTGCCGTGGCAGAGACGGCCGCCACGTCCGTCAGCCGCATTCGGCTCAAGACGCGGCTCGATCAGGGCGACCAGAAGGCGAAGAAAGCCCTTTACGTACAGGACAATTTTGACCGCGCAATTTCCGCGATCCTCATCGGCACGAATATCGTCCACATCTCCACCGCTACGCTCACAACGGTGCTCGTTACGCGCACCTGGGGCGCGAGCTGGGTGGCGCTTGGCACGATCGTGTGCACGATCGCGGTGTTTTTTGCCGGAGAGATGCTCCCCAAGAGCATCGCCAAGCGCTACAGTGAACGGTGCGCCCTTGCGACGGCGCCGTCCCTGTGCTTTTTTATGCGCATTTTCGCGCCGCTGGCGAAGGCACTTTCGCACATCGGAGAATTCTTCTCGAATCTCGCCAAGGGCGAGCCGGAGATCACCGTGACCGAGGATGAGCTCTACGACATCATCGAAACGATGACCGACGAGGGCGAGCTGCCCGAGGACCGGGCGGAGCTCGTCCACTCGGCGCTGGAGTTTGCGGACGTAACGGTCGAGCGCGTGTTCACGCCGCGCGTAGACGTTGCGGCGCTCGATGTGAACACGCCGCCGGAGAAGATCCTCTCGTTCATCCGCGAGCAGCGCCACAGCCGCCTGCCGGTGTACGAGGGCAGCATCGACAACATCATCGGCGTGCTGCAGATCCGCAAATACGTCCGTGTATACCTGCGTGAGAGGAAATACCCGGAGCTTCGCAGCCTGCTCGACGCGCCGTGCTTCGTGCACCAGAGCACGTCCATTGACGAGCTGCTCGAAGAGCTCAACCGGCAGAAGGTCTCTCTCGCCGTCGTCACGGACAACTATGGCGGCACGATGGGCATCGTGACCGTCGAGGACATCATCGAAGAGCTGGTCGGCGAGATCTGGGACGAGGACGACGTCGCGCAGGTCGAATTCCGCGCGCTCGGCGGCGATGCCTACGAGGTCAGCGCCGACATGGACATGGAGGACCTTTTCGACGAGCTCGGCTACGACGATCCCGAGGATACCGACTGGGAGCACAAGCCCGTCGGCGAGTGGGTGTATGAGCAGTTCGACATGATCCCCGCGCAGGGCGAGAGCTTCACCTGGCACCGGCTGAAGGTGACCGTGGAGAGTATCGACCACCGGCGCATCCGCAAGCTCCTCATCCGGCTTCTGCCCGAAGAGACGCAGGAAGGGGGCGAGGAGGCGTGACAACGTGGATCTATGTGCTTTTGATGCTCGTGCTGCTTTGCGGTTCGGCGTTTTTCTCGGCTTCGGAAATGGCGCTCTCGTCGGCCAACCGGATGCGTCTTGCGTCCGCCGCCGAGGAGGGGAACCGCGCCGCCGAGATCGCCTGCAAGGTGATCGACAAATACGAAAACGCGCTCTCCGCCATTCTCATCGGCAATAACCTCTGCAACATCGGCTCGGACTCGATCGTGACGGTGCTCGGCATTGCGCTGCTGGGAGAAAAATATAACGGCTGGGTTTCGGTCCTCATTACGCTCTGCATGACGGCGATCATCATCGTGTTCTGCGAATCCGCGCCGAAGATCGCCGCAAAGAAAAACGCGAACCGCTTTTCGATGACGGTCGCGCCGTTCGTCCGCTTTCTTATGATCGTGCTCTCGCCGGTCATCTTCCTCGTTTCGCTGCTCATCCGTCTTATTACGCTTCCGCTCAAGAACGAGCACAGCGGCGAAAATACCGAGGAGGAAGCCGCCGCCGAGCTGCAGTCCATCATTGAGACCGTCGAGGACGAGGGCGTCATCGACGAGGACCGCAGCGAGCTCCTGCGCAGCGCGCTCGACTTTTCCGAGATCGCCGTCATGGACGTGATGACCGCGCGCGTCGACGTCGAGGCGCTCGATATTGACGACGACTGGCGCGAGCTTTTGCTCTCGGGCGAGGATCTGCCGTATTCGCGCATCCCCGTGTATGAGGACAGCATCGACAATGTCATCGGCGTACTGTATCTCAACCGCTTTTACAAGGCGCTGCTCGACGATCCCGACGCGGACATCCGCAGCAACCTTATGAAGCCGCTGTATATCTATAAGACCGTGAAGCTGCCGGACGTGCTCGCGCAGCTGCGCAAAAACCAGCAGCATCTCGCCGTCGTCACGGACGAATACGGCGGAACGCTCGGCATCGTGACGCTCGAGGACGTGCTCGAAGAGCTTGTCGGCGACATCTGGGACGAGACCGACGAGGTCGAAGACGAGATCGTTGAGCGGCCGGACGGCATGTATGAGATCGACGGCGATCTCCCCATCGGCGATCTTGCGGAGCTTCTGGACGTGACCGAGGAATCGCTCGACACCGCGAGCGCCACCGCCGGCGGCTGGACGATCGAGAAGTTCGGCGCGTTCCCCAAGGTGGGCGATACCGTGGAGGCGGACGGTCTTCGCGTAAAGGTGCTCGCCATGGGCGAGGACGGGCTTCGCGTGGAAAAGATCCTCGTGGAAAAGCTGCCCGAGGACGAAACGGACGATTGACCGGGAGGGTTTACCCATTCAGGACTTGACGCAGAAAAGAGAACGGGCGGTGCTCGCGGGGCTTTCCGCATCGAGCATGGACGCCGAGGAGCGCTCCACCGAAATTTCGATGGAGGAGCTTGCCGCGCTCGTGGACACCGCGGGCGCGGACACGGTCGCCATGGTTTTGCAGACCCGCCAGTCGCCCGACCCGCGCAGCTTTCTCGGCGCGGGCAAATTGCAGGAAATAAAGGAGATCGTAACGAACAACGAGTGCGATCTCGTTGTGATCGACAACGAGCTCTCGCCCTCGCAGGCGCGGGCGATCGAGGAAGAGCTCGGCGTGCGCGTCGTGGACCGGAGCGGACTCATTCTCGATATTTTCGCCCAGCGTGCCCGCACAAAGGAGGGCCGGCTGCAGGTGCAGCTCGCGCAGTATGAATATCTGCTGCCGCGGCTGACCGGCATGTGGACCCATCTCAAGCGCCAGGCCGGTACGAGCGCGCCCATCGGCACGCGCGGCCCCGGCGAAACGCAGCTCGAGACTGACCGGCGGCATATCCGCCGGATCATCCAGAATCTGCAGGCCGATCTCGAACAGGTGCGCCGCGTCCGCTCAACGCAGCGCCGCCGCCGCGAGAAAAACGCCATGCCGATGGTCGCGCTCGTCGGGTACACGAACGCCGGAAAATCCACGGTGCTCAACCGTCTGACGCGCTCGGACATCCCGGCGAACGACCGCCTTTTCGATACGCTGGACACGACGACGCGCCGTCTCTGGCTGCCGGAGCTTCAGCGGGAGATCCTACTCTCCGACACTGTCGGCTTCATCCGCAAGCTGCCGACGAATCTCATCGAGGCGTTCAAGGCCACGCTCGAAGAATTGCGGTATGCCGATCTCCTGCTGCACGTCATCGATGTTTCCGCGCCCGACTGGGAGGAGCAGGCGAAGGTCACCGACGCGCTCATCCGCGAGCTGGGAGCGTCCGCCACGCCGGTGCTGCGCATTTATAATAAGTGCGACGCGATCCCGGCGCTTACGGAGCTTCCCCACACGCGCGACGGCGTGTGCATTTCCGCGCGCACCGGCGAGGGCGTGGACACGCTGCTCGCACGCATCACGGAGGAGCTGAAGCAATGACGCCGTACCGTACCGCCGCCGGATACGGCGAGGCGGAATATGAGGACAAACGAAGCCGGTTTATCGGCCATATAAAGCCCGTGACATCGGAAAACGAGGCGAAGGCGTTCATCGACGAAATGCGCCGGACGTATGCCGACGCGACGCACAACGTTTTCGCCTACGTCCTGCGCGAGGGGAACATTCTCCGCTGGTCGGACGACGGCGAGCCGGGCGGCACATCCGGCCAGCCGACGCTCGCCGTGCTGCAGGGCGCGGGGGTGACGGACGTCTGCTGCGTCACGACGCGCTATTTCGGCGGAACGCTGCTTGGCTCGGGCGGGCTCGTGCGCGCCTACTCCGCCGCGGCCCGCGCCGCGCTGCGCGAGGCGGGCACCGCCGTCATGCGCCCATGGCGGCGCGGGAGCTTTGCGTGCTCCTACGCCCGGTACGAACGGCTGCGCCGCCTTTTGGAAGAGCGCGGCGCGCGCGTTGAGGAAACGCTCTTCGGCGCGGAGGTCGAGATCGTTTTTTCCGCGCCCGAGACGCAGAGCGAGAGCGTTGTGACGCTCCTGCGCGACGCGACCGCCGGAGAAGCCGAGGTGCGTCTCGGCGAGAGCGTTTTCCGCCCGGAGCGGGAGAAAGAATAATTTAAAAAATTTTTCTCCGAAAAGCAGGGAAAATCGCGGGCAATGTCGTATATAAGTAATGCAGAGGTCTTCTGCATTACTTTTTTGCTTTCAAGGAGGCGGAGCGCATGACTTGTCCGCGGCAGGAACGCGAGAAGCTGGAAAAAATTCTGGTGGGTGACTTCGGCGTGCGCGCCGCCGATTCCCGCGGCCGCCGCCGCGCGGAGGAAGAGGACCCCGTGCGCACATGCTTTCAGCGCGACGCCGACCGCATCACGCACTCGAAGGCGTTCCGGCGTCTCAAGCACAAAACGCAGGTCTTTCTCCAGCCGGAGGGCGACCATTACCGCACCCGGCTCACGCACACGCTGGAGGTAACGCGCCTTGCGCGCACCGTCGGGCGGGCGCTGCGGCTCAACGAGGATCTGTGCGAGGCCATCGCTCTCGGCCACGATCTCGGCCACACGCCGTTCGGCCACGCCGGGGAGCGGGCGCTCAACGAAATTTACGGCCCCGGCTTCCGGCACTACGAGCAGTCGCTGCGCGTGGTGGACTGCATCGAAAAGGACGGCCGGGGGCTCAATCTCTGCCAGGAAACGCGCATCGGCATTCTTGCCCACACAAAGGGCCATCCCGAGGAGAGCCGCGAGGCCGTCGTCGTGCGGCTGTGCGACCATGTGGCGTATCTGAATCACGATCTGGACGACGCGATGCGCGCCGGCATCGTCGCGGAGTCCGAGCTGCCGGAGATCATCGTAAAGCGGCTCGGCACGCGCAACAGCCGCCGCATCAACTCGCTCGTCGATAACATCATCCGGACGAGCAGCGCGGGGAATGTCGGCATTTCGGACGATATGCAGGAAGTCTGGGACGTGTTCCACGAATTTCTTTATGACCGCGTGTACCACAACCCCGTCGCCAAGGGCGAGGAGGCCAAGGTCGAGAACATCCTGCGCGGCATCTGGGAGCATTACTGCCGGTATCCCGAGAAGCTGCCGGATGATTTCCGCGGCATTATGGAGCGCGACGGGCTCGAGCGCGCCGTGACGGACTATGTCTCCGGCATGACGGACGACTACGCGATCTATCAGTACGGCGAGATATTCATCCCCATGGCGTGGAGCGTGAAATAAGCGCTGCACAGCAAACGAAAGAAGCCCGGCCGGATGCCGGGCTTCCAACCAAAATTTATTGCAATAGGAGGCGGACGTATCATGGCATTTCCCGAACGGTTTCTCGACGAGCTGACCGAGCGCAACGACATTGTGGACGTGGTGAGTCAGTACGTCCGGCTGACAAAAAAGAGCGGGGCGAACCTCTTCGGCCTGTGCCCGTTCCACAGCGAGAAAACGCCCTCGTTCTCCGTTGCGCCCGATAAGCAGATCTACCACTGCTTCGGCTGCGGCAAGGGCGGCGGCGTCATCAACTTCATCATGGAGATCGAAAATCTCTCGTTCCCGGATGCCGTGGCGTTTCTGGCGCGGCGCGCGAACATGCCTCTGCCGGAGGAAGCGCAGAGCGAGGATACGTCCCGCCGGGCGCGGCTGCTGGAGCTCAACCGGGACGCGGCGCGGTTTTTCCATGATATGCTCAAATCGCCGCAGGGCGGCCCGGCGCAGGACTACGTCCGCCGCCGCGCCATCTCTCCTGCGATGGTCACGCGCTTCGGTCTCGGCTTTGCGCCCGATTCGTGGGAATCGCTCGCGAACGCGATGCGCAGGAAGGGGTACAGCGATCAGGAGATGTTCGAGGCCGGGCTCGTGAAGCACGGCAAATCCGGCGGCGTGTACGACGCCTTCCGCAACCGCCTCATGTTCCCGGTCATCGATGTGCGCGGCAGCGTGATCGGCTTTTCCGGCCGCATTCTCGGCGATGGCGAGCCGAAGTACTTAAACAGCCCCGAAACGCCCGTTTTCGGCAAAAGCCATAATCTTTTCGGTTTGAATCTGGCTAAAAAGTCAAAAAACGGGTATATCATTCTCGTAGAAGGCAACATTGACGTCGTCTCCCTGCATCAGGCGGGGTTTGACGGCGCGGTCGCCTCGCTCGGCACGTCGCTCACGCCCGAGCAGGCGCGGCTTATTTCGCGCTACACGAACGAGGTCATTCTCTGCTACGACAGCGACGAGGCGGGGAAAAAGGCGGCCTCGCGCGGCATCGGCATTCTCGAAAAGCTCGATCTCAAGGTGCGCGTATTGCAGGTGCCGGGCGCGAAGGACCCGGACGAGTTCATCAAGAGAAACGGCGCGGACGCCTTCCGCAATCTCATTGACGCGAGCGCCGGACAGATCGAATACCGGCTGCGCGACGTGGAAGCGAAAAACCCGCCCACGACCGACGAGGGGCGCGTGGACTATCTCAAGAGCGCGGCCTCGCTTCTGGCGTCGCTGCCGGGCGCGGTCGAGCGCGAGGTATACGCCGCGCGCGTGGCGGAAAAGGCGGGCGTATCGCGCGAGGCGGTGCTGCAGGAGGCCGAACGGCTGCGCCGCCGCCGCATTGCCGACGCGAAAAAGCGGGAAGCGCGCGACGCCGCCCGCCCCACGCAGACGGCGCAGCCCGCGCAGCGCTCCATCCGGTACGACGATCCGCGCTCGGCGCGCGCCGAGGAAGGCCTGATCCGGATACTGTATCTCGATCCGGGCGCGGCGAAGGGCAAGACCCTGCCGCCGCCGGAGAGCTTTTCCTCTCCCGTGCTCGCGCGGCTCTACCGCGAGCTTCTGCGCCGCGTGCAGACCGGCGAGACGATCTCCATGGCGGTGCTGGCCGGACAGTTCACCGGCGACGAGATGAGCCACTTCACCTCGGTGCTCGGCGCGCCGGAGGATCTTTCCCACGCGGACAAGGCCATATCCGATTACATAGCCGTTATTACCGGACGCACGGAGGACGCCGAGGACGATCTCCGCGCTCTGGCGGAAAAATACAGAAAGACAAAAAGTTTTGGAGGATAAACGATGAGCGAGCAGAAAGAAAAGAACATGCCGGAAGAAAAGCTGCCGGAGGCGAAGCTGCCCGAATCCGCACCCGTCAGCGAGGGAGAGGCTCTTACGGCGCTGGCCGACGCCATTCTCGCGACCGACGAGCCGGAAGAGATCGCGGACGTTCCCAAGGATGACGAGCTTGAGCCCACCCACGGCGCGCGCGGCAAGAAGGAAAAGCCGGAGGACACGCAGAAATCCCGCGAGGAGCGCCTGTCCAACCTGATCGAAAAGGGCAAGAAGGCCGGAAAGCTGACGCTCAAGGAGATCGCGGACGTCATCGACGGGCTGAATCTCTCGCAGGAGCAGATGGACCGGTTTTACGATACGCTTGAAGAGCTGAACATCGAGACCGTCGGCGAGGATCTGCCGCCCATCGACGATGACGAGCTCCTTCCCGCGCTCGACGAGCTCGAGGAGATCGATGAGGTCACCGAAGAAGAGATCGCCGAAGCCGACAGCATGGTGGATTCCTACTCGACCGACGACCCCGTGCGCATGTATCTCAAGGAGATCGGCAAGGTCAGCCTGCTCACGCAGGAGGAAGAGATCGAGCTCGCCGTGCGCATGTCGCAGGGCGACGAGGAGGCCAAGCGCCGCATGGCGGAGGCAAACCTCCGTCTCGTCGTGAGCATCGCCAAACGCTACGTCGGCCGCGGCATGCTGTTCCTCGATCTCATTCAGGAGGGCAATCTCGGCCTCATCAAGGCCGTCGAAAAGTTTGACTATACCAAGGGCTACAAATTCTCGACCTACGCGACGTGGTGGATCCGTCAGGCCATCACCCGCGCCATCGCCGACCAGGCGCGCACGATCCGCATTCCGGTGCATATGGTCGAGACGATCAACAAGGTCATCCGCGTTTCCCGCCAGCTGCTGCAGGAGCTGGGCCACGACCCGAGCGCCGAGGAGATCGCCGCGGAGATGAACATCCCCGTGGAGAAGGTGCGCGACATTCTCAAGATCGCGCAGGAGCCGGTCAGTCTCGAAACGCCGATCGGCGAGGAGGAGGACTCCCATCTCGGCGACTTTATCCCCGACGAGGACGCCTCCGAGCCGAGCGAGGCCGCGAGCTTCTCGCTTTTGAAGGAGCAGCTCATGTCCGTGCTCGCCACGCTCACGCCGCGCGAGGAGAAGGTGCTCCGCCTGCGCTTCGGCATCGAGGACGGCCGCACCCGCACGCTCGAGGAGGTCGGCAAGGAGTTCAACGTAACGCGCGAGCGTATCCGCCAGATCGAGGCGAAGGCGCTGCGCAAGCTCCGCCACCCCAGCCGCAGCAAGAAGCTCCGCGACTTTTTGAACTGAGACTTCTTTTAAGGAGGAAAAACCATGTTCCGACCCGTGCGAAAAAAGAAAAATGAGATCAGCGCAGAAGCGGCAAAGCAGCTCCTGCACACGGAGCGCCGGGGCGTTTTCGCCGTGAACGGCGACGACGGCTACCCCTACGCCGTCCCGGTCAACTTCTTCTATGACGAGGAGGCCAACCGGATCTATTTCCACGGCTCCCGCGCCGGACACAAGATCGACTCCGTCCGCAAGAGCGACAAGGTCTGCTTCACCGTGTACGGCAACGAGACGATCCGGGACGAAGCCTGGGCGCCGTATATGCAGAGCGCCGTCGTGTTCGGACGCTGCCGCCTGCCGGAGTACGGCGAGGAGAGCATGGCGCTTCTCAAGCGCTTCGCCATGAAGTATTACCCCGAGGAGAGCATGGTGGACGCCGAGATCGCCGACGCCGGAAGGGCCGCGCAGATGTATGTGATCGACATTGAGCACATCAGCGGCAAGGAAGTGCAGGAGAAGTAAAACCCGATACATAAAATAGAGGAGAGTTCCGTTCCGCGGCGTTGCCGTGGAGCGGAGCTCTCTTTTTTAACACGTTCTTTATGCCGCCGGCGGGCGGGATATGATACAATATTCTGTCAAATCGCGTCGAACGGAAGGAGAGAGCCGATGCAGACCGATCGCGGAAAGAAATGGAACGAAATACGCATGCGCCTTTTCAAAATGGTGTTGGTGGGCGTGGTGGACGATCCGATCAACCAGGGGTACGACATCGTCAGCACGCTGATGCTGATCGTGAACCTTATCGGGGCGTTTGCCAACACATTCGACGGCGTGCGCGCGCAGTACGCATCGCTCCTCGTTCTCACTGAGGAGATCACGGTCGCCTTCTTCGCGCTCGACTATGCGCTGCGTCTCGTGACGGCAAAGTGCCTGTACCCGCAGCTCACCGAGGGGCGCGCTCTCGCCAAATACATGCTGTCCGCCGGGGGCATCGTCGATCTTTTGTCGTTCCTGCCGTTTTATCTGCCGTTCTTTTTCCCGAGCGGCGCGGCGGCGTTCCGGCTGTTCCGCGTGGCGCGCATTTTCCGCCTGTTCCGCATCAATGCGTATTATGATTCGCTCAACGTCATCACCGAGGTCATCGTTGGCAAAAAGCAGCAGCTTTTATCGTCGGTGTTCATCATTCTCGTACTGATGCTCGGCTCGAGCCTGTGCATGTACTCGCTTGAGCACGACGCGCAGCCGGAGGTGTTCAAAAACGCCTTTTCCGGCGTATGGTGGTCGGTGTCGACGCTGCTCACCATCGGCTACGGCGACATTTATCCCATCACGCCCGCCGGAAAAGCGATGGGCATTTTCATCACGTTCCTCGGCGTTGGCATGGTGGCGATCCCGACCGGTATCATATCCGCCGGCTTCGTGGAGCAGTACACGCGCCTCAAGCGTCTCGGCGACTATGCCGAGGAAGAGGAGCTGCATTTCATCAAGACCGAGCTGCACCGCGACGATCTCTGGGTCGGGAAGACGGTGCGCGAGCTGCATCTGCCGCAGGGCGTGATCCTCGCGGTCATCCAGCGCGGCGGCGATACGATCATCCCCCGCGGCGACGTGGCGCTCAAGGCCGGAGACCGGCTCGTCATCGGCGCCGAGCACCTGAAGGGCGACCGGCCGGTCAATCTGCGCGAGATCACGCTGCGCAAAAACCACGACTGGAACGGCGTTGCCATCAAGGATATCGACATTTCCCGCCAGTCGTTCATCGTTATGGTGCGGCGCGGGAAGAAGCTGATCGTACCCTACGGCAAGCTCGTCCTCGCCGAGGGCGACACCGTGATCCTATACAGCAAGGAAGCGCCGAGGCCGACGATCACATTCTGAAACAAGAAAACGGCGGGACTGACCGAACGTCAGCCCCGCCGTTTTTTACTTATGCGCGAGAAGCTCTTTGCCGGGAATGCCCGGCTTTGTGAGATTCATGGGATCGAGGATCGTGTCGATCTCCTCTTCCGTGAGGAGCTTTTCCTGCAGTATGAGCTTCCGGACGCTCTGTCCGGTGACGATGGCGCGCTTGGCGATGTCCGCGGCGTGCTGATAGCCGATGTGCGGCGTGAGCGCCGTGATGACGCCGACGCTGCTCTCGACAAGCTCCCGGCAGCGCTCCTCGTTCGCGGTGATGCCGGTGACGCAGTTGTCCACGAACGTGTGCACGGCGTAGGTCAGCGTGCCGATCGACTGGAACAGGCAGTAGAAGATGATCGGCTCAAAGGCGTTGAGCTCGAGCTGCCCGCCCTCGGCGGCCATGGTGACGGTCATGTCGTTGCCGATGATGAGGAACGCCACCTGATTGATGACCTCCGGAATGACCGGGTTCACCTTGCCCGGCATGATGGACGAGCCGTTCTGCCGCGCCGGGAGATTGATCTCGCCGAAGCCGGTGCGCGGCCCGGACGACATGAGACGAAGGTCATTGGCAATTTTCGAGAGCGTCACCGCGCACGTTTTGACAGCGCCCGACACCGCCACAAACGGGTCCGGGTTCTGCGTGGAGTCGATGAGATCGCCCGCCTGCGTGAGCTCCATGCCGGATACCTCGCTCAGCACGGGGACGATGCGCCGCAGGTACGTTTCGTCCGCGTTGATGCCGGTGCCGATGGCCGTGCCGCCCATATTGAGCGAGCGCATCTCGTCCATGGCCTTGCCCATGCGCACGGTGTCGCGCCGCACGGCGTCGGCATAGGCGCGAAACTCCTGCCCCAGCCGGATCGGCACGGCGTCCTGCATCTGCGTGCGGCCCATTTTGATGACGTGGTTAAATTCGCGGGATTTGTCCTCAAACGCGGCACGCAGCCGGTCCAGCTCGGTCTCCAGCTTTTTCAGAAGGCGCAGCGTCGTCATCTTTCCGGCGGTGGGAATGACGTCGTTGGTGGACTGGCCGCAGTTGACGTGGTCGTTCGGGTTGACGAGCGAGTAGTCGCCCTTGACGCCGCCGAGCAGCTCGATGGCGCGGTTGGCGATGACCTCGTTGGCGTTCATGTTGATGGATGTGCCGGCGCCGCCCTGCACGGGATCGACGATGAACTGCTCACGCAGTTTTCCCGCGAGGATCTCGTCGCAGGCGCGCACGATGGCGTTTGCGATACGCTCGTTCAGCAGTCCGGCCTCAAGGTTCGTGAGTGCCGCCGCCTTTTTGATGTAGGCAAGACTGCGGATGAGCTCCGGGTTCATCCGCAGCCCCGTGATGGGGAAGTTTTCCGCGGCGCGCAGCGACTGCACGCCGTAATATACGTTTGCCGGCACGTCCTTCGTGCCGATGGAGTCTTTTTCTACGCGGTAATCGGAAGTATGATTTTCCATTTCTCTTTCTCCTGCGTCTCCTGTGATGAAGTTCAACTTGATTATAGAGCGGGATATAATATAGTCAAATATCAAGTCAATACTTGTCCCCATAACTTTAAAGTTATATAATGGCGGAAAGAGGGGGCGACAGCATGAAGCAGAGAGTCTTTGACGGCATGGAATACGTGTATGCCGTGTACCGGGAAGGGAGCTTTCAGAAAGCGGCGGAGAAGCTGTTCGTTTCGCAGCCGTCCGTGAGCGCGTCAGTGCGCCGGGTGGAAGAGCGCGTTGGGAGCCGCCTGTTCGACCGCAGCCGGAAGCCGCTCGCGCTCACCGAGTGCGGCGAGGCGTACATCGCCTGCACGGAGAAGATCTTCGCCATGGAGCGGGACTTTACGGAGTATGTGAACGACTGGGAGGGGCTTCGCCGCGGAAGGCTCGCGGTCGGGGGGAGCAGCATTTTTTCCTCGCTGCTGCTGCCGCCGATGATGGCGTCGTTCCGGGAGCGCTACCCCGGCATCACGCTCACACTGGCGGAGGAGACAACGCCCCGGCTCGAGGAAATGCTGCGGCAGGGAACGGTCGATCTCGTGGTGGACTATACGATCCCGAACATGGAGCTTTATGATTCCGCTACCGTCCGGGAGGACGCGCTCATTCTCGCCGTGCCGCGCGCGGCGGCGGTCAACGCGCGTCTCGCGCCGTACCGCATTGCACCGGAGCAGATCGGCGCTGCGGCGCGGAGCGCTGCGCCGGGCGTACCGATGGAGCTTTTGAAGGACGAGAGCTTTGTGCTTTTAAAGCCCGAAAACGACACCCGCGCCCGGGCGGACGCGCTCTGCCGTCTCGGCGGCTTTGAGCCGAAAACGGCGATGGAATTCGACCAGCAGATGACGGCGTACCTTGCCGGATGCTCCGGCGCGGGGATCACGTTCGTGAGCAGCGTACTCGTATCGCGCCTCTCGCCGAACCCCGGTATCTGCTATTACCGCCTGCCGGAGCCGGAGAGCCGCCGGGATATCCGGCTCTTCTGGAAGCGCGGCCGGTATAAGACCCGCGCCATGGAAGCGTTTCTCGCCATGCCGCCGGAGAACGGCGGGGAGGGATAATAAGAAAGCCACCGGCTCTGTGCCGGTGGCTTTGAGCTTGTCAAAAAAGTATTTTTGACAAGCTCTCAAACGAGACCCACTTTGTTGGGCTCTCGTTTGAAAAGGCTGCGGCTCGCCGCAGCGCACTCGCTTACGCTCGCACGTTTGCGAGCCGAGAAGTATTTTCTCCGACG
>CDYU01041538.1_pt1 | contig 122215 bp, 118 predicted proteins | sample 480701 | NCBI WGS metagenome assembly CDYU01 (sample SAMEA3182105, study PRJEB8094) | gut metagenome | biome: human; feature: gut; material: Stool; isolation source: human stools | place: Canada | collected 2013-02-26 | reverse complement strand
TCGGCGCAGCCCAGGGCGGTCATGACCTCCTCGATGGTGAAGATGATATACACACGTCCTTCTTTATCCAGCCAGCCGTTCTTGCAGCTCAGGCTCATACGGTCAAGGAGCAGACCGTAGAGCACCTTGGCTTCTGCGGAAACGCTTCTGAACCGTTCCTCCGTGAACAGCACCTTGGGGATGCGGTAAAAGAAGAACTGTTCCGCTTCCGCACCGTAGAAATAGTCATACATGGCTTCTGTCACGCTCCTTTGGAAGTCCTGCGGCGCGCATGACCGCCTTGGTACACCATCCGATGCAGGGGGCAGCCCTTCCGTAGGGACAGCCCTCGCACTCCGAAACGGGAGCACCGTTGTCCGCAGCTGCATCGTAAACTTGTTCTATGCCGTTCCGTCTTTCGGGCTTCTGCGGGACGGGACAGCAGCAGCCGTCCGGGTAGACGCAGCCCTGTATTTTTCCTTTCCGGTACAGGCAGTACCGGCAGTCATATACGTTGTAGCCCCACGACTTCCCATATGCTTTCACAATAACACCTCCTTCGCCCGCATCTGGGCATAAAAATAGCGCGCCTGCCGACCCAAGCGCCACTTTGGGTAACAGACGCGCTATGTACTGATTATTGCAAGGGTGTCGTCTCCTTACCGGGAGATGAACCAAGCAATAGCTGCTGAAATTGACTGTTTCAAGAGGGCGGAATACAAGTAATTTCACTGTTCGGGTGTCCTAAAACCATTGATATTACTGTGTTTTTTGAAAAATGCTGTATCACCACTCGCACCAAAAGAAAAGAGACATCCGAAAGGATGTCTCTTTTCTTTTGGTGCGGTACTTTTGCTTCGCAAAAGTGGTCGCCTGCGGGCGGGTGACTGAACGCGAGCGGGGGAACCCGTCAAAGGTTCCCCCCTCACACGCCCCCCTCCTTGCGGTATGCAGGCGTGCAGACAACAAAACCTGTGGGCAGGCACATCAAAAAATCCTTGAAAGCCTTGTGCTTTCAAGGATTTTTTCTTTTCCTCGAAAGGGCTGACCCCTGTCTTGACCCTTTATGTTTTTGTCAACCACGAATGGAGCCGCCGTGATTTGGCGGCTCTTTCCGTTTTTGGTGGTGACGAGGCGATATTCGCCCTTTCCGCGCCGTTCTTTTTGCAGCGGCTTGTTTACAACGATCACACGCGTTCGAGGGCAACGCAAAGCAAACAGCGCGGGGCGGTGCTGTTGACCGTCCGCCGCACTGTTCGTCCGCTGGCTGACGGAGGCGGAGCGCAACCTCGACTTCGTGGCGCAGACCGGCTACATGCCGGTGCGCAGCGGCGCCTTTGACGCCATCTCGGATTACGGCAATTTCCCGGCGCCCGCAGCGGCTTATGAGAGCCTCTATGCCGCGCTCAAGACCATGCGCGAGGACTATGTCCCCGTGTCCGAGCCGCGCTTCGAGGGCTACTACGGCAGGGTCAGCGTCCTCTATGACGGCCTGCGCCAGCTCCAGAAGGAGCTGCCCAAGCGCGCCGCAGCCGGCGAGGACATCGACGCGCTGGCGGAGGAGACTTGGGCGTTGCTCTGCTCCATTCGCTGAAAAAATCGACTACATCGGGAAGGGGGGCGAAGGAATATGCCCGGCTTTCTGCTCTCAAAACTGAAACAGGCGCAGCCCTCCATGCGCCGCCGGCTGTTTCTATACATGGGCGCATTGGCGCTTCTGCTGCTGGCGGTGCTGTTTGTCGCCCTGCTTCTGCTTGGGCAGCTCAAAAGCCCACGGGCTGAAACGGAAAAGGCCCTGACCTTCCAGATGGGGGCCTTTCGCTCGGATATGACCTCCCTGTGGCGGAATGTCTCTGTCATGGGCGTCCATCTCTCGGAGGATATGACAGACCTCATTGAGGAGCAGACCTCGGACTTTTCCTCTCTCAACGGAGACGTAGCCGCCGTAGGCGCCTTGCAGGAGACCATGCTGGAGCCGCTGTGCCAATATGCGCGGCAGACGGATTGCTCCGGCGCGTTTATCCTGCTGGACGCCTCACTCAGTTCTGATCCCGCCATGGATTCCCACGCCGGACTGTATGTGCAGCGCGGCAATGCCGAGCACACCACCGGCGACCTGCTGCTCTATCGCGGCATGGCGGACATCGGGCGGCGGCATAAGGTAATGCCTCACCGGAAGTGGGCGCAGGAATTTGACCTGTCGCGCTTCCCCGGTTTTGCGGAGCATCTGGAAAAAGCCTCCGCGCCCATAGAGCATAGCTGCCGCACCACAGAGTTCATCACCCTGCCCGGTACCACAGAGCAGGCGATATTGCTGACCGTCCCCCTGATCGGCGCGGATGGCACGGTGTACGGTCTGTGCGGCTTTTCCGTCAATCAGACCTACTTCTCGGCGCACCACGCCCAGCCGGCCGGCATTGGCAGCCTTGCCTGTGTTCTGTCGGACGCCGCGGCGGGGCTGGATGTTCAAAGAGGGCTTCTGACCTATCCCACGGACGACTTCTGTTTTGTGCCGGATGAGCTGCTGGAAAAAAAGAGCCTGCACGGTGGGCTGACCGCCTTCGTAGGGACGGAGCTTTCCTTTGTCGGCATTTCGGAGCCGTTTACAGTGGCTGCCGGGGATGAGGCGCCTCACGATCTGACGGTGCTGATCTCAAAAGCCGCCTATGACCGCGCCATGCTGAAAAGCGGGATAGAGATCGCCGCCCTGCTGACGCTGCTGGTGCTTTTTGCCGTGGGCTGCTGCCTGTTCTATACCCGCCGCTATCTCAGACCCGTTCTGGAGGACATCGATCATGTCACCGTGGCGGGCGGCGAGAAGGGAAAGCCCATCTTTGAGGAGCTGCTGCCCATCTCCGAGAAGATGCAATCCCATGAGGAGGCTGTGACCGTTCTGAAAGCGGAACGGCAGGACGCACAGGACAGAGCCGAGCAGCTTTTAGGCGAAAAGCTGGGACTTCAGGAGCAGATGGAGGGTATGCAGGGGCAGCTGGACGATTCTCTTGCGGAGATCCGTCGCTTGGCTCACCTCGGAAAGAAGGAGCTTGATCCGGCTGACTATGAAAATTTCTTAAAGGGCTATGCCAAGCTGAGCACCAAGGAGCTGGAAATATGCGAGGCTCTCGTCAGCGGCCTGAGTACCCGCCAATGTGCGGAGCAGACCGGCTGTGCCGCCAGCACCGTAGATACATACCGCAAGAGGGTCTATGAAAAGACAGGCATCCACAAGATACGGCAGCTGCAGCTCTGCGTTGCGCTCATGCGGATGGAGCAGCAGGAGACGGAAGCACAGAAAGAATCATGACGGCAATGGCGGCGGCGCATCTCTCCACGAGACGATGCGCCGCCGCATGCTTTCTGGTATGACGCCGCTTTTCGATGGAGGGCGTCCGTGAAAATTTTTGATGGCATCGTCTGTGCCCCTATGATACAATGGAGCGGACAAAAGCGTGAGGACGGTGACGGCCATGTATTTTACATACGGCGCAGCGGAGCTGAACTATCTGCGGAAGAAGGACAAGCGGCTCGGCGGGGTCATTGACCGCGTGGGGCCCATCCGCCGGGAGGTGGATCCCGACCTGTTTTCGTCTGTCGTCCACCACATCATCGGCCAGCAGATCTCCACCAAGGCGCAGGCCACCATCTGGCAGCGGATGCGGGACGCGCTGGGACAGGTCAACGCCGAGACTGTTCTGGCGGCGGGTGTCCCCCGGCTGCAGGCGCTGGGCATGACCTTCCGCAAGGCGGAGTACATCACGGACTTTGCCGGGAAGCTCCACACCGGGGCCTTCGATCTGGACGCGGTGGCGCACATGTCCGACGAGGACGCGATACAGGCGCTCAGCGGCCTGAAGGGCATCGGCGTCTGGACGGCGGAGATGATCCTGCTGTTCTGCCTGCAGCGCCCGGATGTCTTCAGCTATGACGATCTTGCCATCCGGCGGGGCCTGCGGATGCTCTACCGTCACCGGGACATCGACCGGCAGCGGTTTGAGCGGTACCGCCGCCGCTTCAGCCCGTATGGCAGCGTGGCCAGTCTGTACCTGTGGGCGGTGTCCGGCGGGGCGATCCCGGAGCTTCGGGACCCGAAAAAATAAGCAAAGCGTCACCAGCTCGAACAGCTCCTCCGACGCGATGGTGATGTCCGCGATCTCTCGGGCGATGTCCGCGCGGGGGAGATGGCGACGCCCGCGTCGGCCTCGGACAGGGCGGGGGAGTCATTCGTGCTTTACGCCATGGGCAGGCGTACGGTGAAGGTGCTGCCTGTGCCGGGGGTGCTGGATACCTCCGCCGTGCCGCCGTGGAGGCGGGCGATCTGCCGCACCATGAACAGGCCCAGTCCCGTGCCCTCGCTGCCGGAGCGGGCGGGATCCACCTGATAGAACCGCTGCCAGATGTGCTCCTGCAGCGCCGGCGGGATACCGATGCCGTCGTCGGCCACGGACAGCACCGCCGTATCGCCCTCCCGTCCCACGGTGACGGCGGTATGGCCGCCGTCCCGGCCGTAGCGGAAGGCGTTGGAGATGAGGTTGTTCAGCAGCCGGGTCATCAGCGTCACGTCCAGCGGCAGCGTCACCGGCTCCGGCGCGCCGCAGGTCAGGGTGATGCCCCGGGGAGCCAGCTGGGCCTGCGCCGTGCAGACGGACTGCGCCAGCTCGCTGAGGTCGGCGCACTCCTTCTCCAGCTTCTGGGTGCCCTGCTCCAGCCGGGTGATGTGCAGCAGCTGGGTGATGAGCCGTGACATCTGCCGGGCCTGCCCGTGGATGACCTCCACCCCGGCGCGGTAGTCCTTCACCGTGGGCTGGCCCTGCTCCAGTGTGTCACACTCCGTCAGGATCACGGCCACCGGCGTGCGCAGCTCGTGGCTGGCGTCGGAGGTGAACTGAGCCTCGGCGTGGAACGAGCGCTCCAGCCGGTCGAACATGTCGTCAAAGGCCCCGGCCAGCCGGTTGATCTCGCTGCGGCCTCGGGGCAGGCCGATGCGGCGGGACAGATCCTCGCCGCCGGAGATGCTGGCCGCCGCAGCGATGACCTTCTCCATAGGCTTGAAGGAGAGACTGGAGATGAGCCAGCCGCCGGCCACGCTCAGCAGCACCAGCGCCGGCAGCACAGACCACGCCAGCGGCACGATGACCTCCATGACGCTGCCCTTGGCGTTGGCGGAGATGGTGCCCCGTACCCAAAGGGCGCCGCCGTTCATAGCCAGCGGCAGGTCGTAGACATAGTACGCGCCGTCGCTGCCCTGCGCCGTGCGGATGGGGCCCGCCGTCAGCGGCAGCACCTCCGTGACGGCGGGGGCGGCGGAGCCGGCCACCAGCCGGCCGTCCGCGTCGAAAATTTCCGTGTATACGCCGTGCCCGAAGAACTCCACATCGCTGAAGTCATAGGCCCCGTGGTCGTACTCCACATCGTCGGCGTTGCGCTGCACCATGCGCACCACCTCCGCCGCCGGCGGGCGCGTTACCTGGTTGCGGTTCATCAGCATGACGAACACCAGCATCAGGGCGGTGATGACGATCATCAGCAGGGAGAACCAGATGGTCATGCGCCATTTGATGGAGATATGTCTCATACCGGCTCGTCCTCCTTCAGTACCCAGCCCATGCCCCGTACGGTGTGGAGCAGACGGGGGCGGCCGCCGCTGTCCAGCTTCCTCCGCAGATAGCTGATGTATACGTCCACCACGTTGGTGCCGCCGGCGTAGTCGTAGCTCCACAGACTGTTTTCGATCTGCGTCCGGGACAGCACCACCCCCTGATTACGGATGAGGTACTCCAGCAGGGCATACTCCCGGGCTGACAGCTTCAGCGGCGTGCCGCCCCGCACGGCGGTGCGGGCGGCGGTGTCCACCGTCAGGTCGGCCAGCGTATAGATGCTGGTGCGGCCGCTGCCCTTGCTGCGGGTCAGTACCCGGAGCCGGGCCAGCAGCTCCTCCAGCGCGAAGGGCTTGATCAGATAGTCGTCGGCCCCGGCGTCCAGCCCGGCCACCCGGTCGGACACGGTGTCCCGGGCCGTCAGCAGCAGCACCGGCACGGCGCCGCCCCTGGCGCGGAGGGTGCGCAGGACGGTGAGCCCGTCCACCTTGGGCATCATGATGTCCAGCACCACGGCATCGTAGTCCGCGCCGTCCAGATAGAGCAGGGCCTCCCCGCCGTCCGATACGGCGTCCACCGACCAGCCGGCGGCGGTGAGGGCCTTCGTCAGGGAGCGGTTGAGCTGGGGCTGATCCTCGGCGATCAGGATACGCATAGGCAATACCTCCGTGGCGGCAGAATGAGAACGCACCCGCCCGCCTGCGGCGGACGGGTGCGTGGGGGCGTACCGTCGATGATATCAGTATAGCAGATGGAGGAAATTCTGGCAAGTGTCAGGCGGTGAGCAGCGGCAGGTCGGCGGCCTCCACACCCTCGTACTTGCGGGTCAGATAGTCCTCGATATAGGCGGCCTCGGCCACGGTGCGCAGGTTGTCGTAGCACTCCAGCTGCTGCTCGTAGGCGGCGGTGACGGCCAGCGTCTCGCCGGTATGGATCAGGCGCAGCACCACGCCGTTGTCCAGAGTGCGGGTGCTCTCCAGTGCGTAGTTGGCGGGAGCGGCCTTCTTGATGAGCCGGATGTTTTTCATATCGGTTACCTCCTGTGAAGTGTTGTTGTGTTGTTCGGTATGGCTGTATCATACGGCCCGATTATTAGAAGAACATTAGAAAATTCAAAATATTTTTTTGAACACGACTGTTTTTTGCGGCGGATGTCTTTTCAAAGCGGGCATCCGGTGGTAAAATAGTGCGCAGCAGAAAGACATGAAAGGAGCGTTTCCCATGAAAAAGAGTGTTCTGCGGGAGTATGCCCGTCTCATCGCCCGTACCGGCGTCAACGTGCAGCCGGGGCAGGAGGTGTTCATCGCCGCCGAGCTGGATCAGCCGGAGTTCGTGAAGATGCTGGTGGAGGAGTGCTACAAGTGCAAGGCCAAGAAGGTGGTAGTGGACTGGAGCTACCAGCCCCTGCAGAAGCTGCACTACCGCTACCGCACCCTGACCACCCTGTCCAGGCTGGACAACTATGAGGAGGCCCGCTGGCAGCACTATGTGGACACCATCCCCTGCCGCATCTACCTGCTCAGCGAGGATCCCGACGGCCTTAACGGCATCAATCAGGAGAAGATGGCCAAGAGCCGCCAGCGCCAGTATCCCGTCATTAAGAAGTACCGCGACCAGATCGAAAACAAGTACCAGTGGTGCATCGCCGCCGTACCCGGCGAAGCGTGGGCCAGGAAGCTGTTCCCCGGCCTGCGGAAGTCCCAGGCGGTGGAGAAGCTGTGGGAGGCCATCCTGTCCGCCAGCCGTGCGCTGGAGGGCGACCCCGTGGCCAACTGGGAGTCCCACAACCGGGACATGCAGGAGCGCTGCGCCTATCTCAACGGCCTGCACATCCGGGAGCTGCGCTACAAGAGCGCCAACGGCACCGATTTTCAGGTGGGCATGATCCCCGAGGCCCAGTTCTGCGGCGGCAGCGAAAAGAGCCTGCGGGGCATCGTCTTTAACCCCAATATCCCCACGGAGGAGTGCTTCATCTCCCCCATGCGGGGCAAGGCCGAGGGCATCGTCTACGCCACCAAGCCCCTGAGCTATCAGGGCCAGCTCATCGAGGACTTCTGGATCCGGTTCCACGAGGGCAAGGCCGTGGAGTGGCACGCCGAGAAGAACAACGAGCTGCTGACCAAGCTCATCACCATGGACGAGGGCAGCGCCTATCTGGGCGAGTGCGCGCTGGTGCCCTACGATTCTCCCATCTGCCGGTCTGGCCTGCTGTTCTACAACACGCTGTTCGACGAGAACGCGGCCTGCCATCTGGCACTGGGCATGGGCTTTGCCGACACCATCCGGGACTTCGAGCACAAGACGCTGGAGGAGTGCCGCGCACTGGGCGTCAATGACTCCATGGTCCACGAGGACTTCATGATCGGCTCCGCCGACATGAGCATCGACGCCGTGTGCGGGGACGGCAGGACGGTGGCCGTCTTCCGCGACGGAAACTGGGCATTCTGAAAAACCTGAAAAACGGCGTGCGCCGGAGGGCGCACGCCGTTTTTTTGCACCTCCGGGACTGCGGCGGCATAGAATACAGGGAGACGGTGCATAGAAAGGATGGTCATATATGGCAAGCAACGATTCCATGCGGAAAGACCCGGAGCAGTGGTTTCTGGACGCCCACCCGGAGCGGGGGACACTGCGGGTGCAGGTGTCCACGGGCCGGGGGCTGTTCCCGGTGGAGGGAGCACGGGTGGAGATCTACCGGAACTTCGGCCCGGAGCGGACGGTGTTCTACGAGGGCGTCACCGATGCCTCCGGCATCGTGGAGGACATCCGCCTGCCGGCGCTGCCCGCCGGATGGTCGCAGTCGGCGGAGACGGCGGGCATCAGCGGCACTGTGTATCAGGCGGCGGTGCGGCACCCCCGGTACAGCACGGTGGAGGGCCGTCCGGTGACGGTGTTCCCACGGATCGAGACGATCCTGGCGGTGTCGCTGGAGTCGGCCTGACGGAAGGGGGGAGGAGCCATGCCGTTTCCCGTGGTACCGGAGTACATCACCGTACACCTCGGCCCGCCCAACGAGCCGGCGGAGAACGTGACGGTGTCCTTTACGTCCTACATCAAAAATGTGGCCAGCAGCGAGATCTATCCCACATGGCCGGAAAACGCCCTGCGGGCCAACATTCTGGCCCAGATCTCCGTGGCGCTGAACCGGGTCTACACCGAATACTACCGCAGCCGGGGCTACGACTTCGACATCACCAGCTCCACCCGCTACGATCAGGCCTTCGTGCCGGGGCGCAGCACCTTTGAGAACATCGACCGGCTGGTGGACGACATCTTCAACGACTACATCGTGCGGCAGGGCAATGTGGAGCCGCTGTACGCCCAGTTCTGCGACGGTGTGCGCACCCAGTGCGCGGGGCTGTCCCAGTGGGGCAGCGTGGATCTGGCGGAGCAGGGACTGACGCCCTACGAGATCCTGCAGCACTACTTCGGCGACAACATCAACATCGTGTTCAACGCGCCGGTGGGGGACGGTACGCCCTCCTACCCCGGACGGCCCCTGTCCCGGGGCTCCGTGGGGGAGGATGTGCGCACCATCCAGCAGCAGCTCAACCGCATCCGCCGGAACTACCCGGCCATCCCCCGCATCAGCGAGGTGTCCAACGTGTTCGACGCGGAGACGGAGGCCGCCGTCCGGGCGTTCCAGAGCATCTTTAATCTGGTATCGGACGGCATTGTGGGCAAAGCCACATGGTATAAGATCAAGATGATCTTCAACGGCGTCAAGAGCCTGTCGGAGATCACCAGCGAGGGGCTGACCATCTCCGAGGCCCAGCGGGTGTACCCGGAGGTGCTGCGGCTGGGGGACACGGGGCTGAACGTGGAGACGGTGCGGTTCTATCTGGCGTTTCTGGGGTACTTCCTGCCCCAGCTGCCGCCCATCCCCATCACGGACACCTTCGATCAGGCCATGCTGGACGCGGTGTACGCCTTCCAGAGCACCTACGGCCTGACGGTGGACGGCGTGGTGGGGCGCAACACATGGAACGCCCTGCAGAACGTGTACGAGCAGACGCTGTACACCCTGCCCGCCGACTATCAGGAGTTCGCCCGGGAGGTGTATCCGGGGCGGTTTCTGGTGCTGGGGGACACGGGGCCGGAGGTGACGCTGCTGCAGACCCGGCTGAACCAGATGGCCGCGCAGGACAGCGCCATTCCCGCCGTCACGGTGGACGGCGTGTTCGGACAGGAGACGGCGCGGGCCGTCCGGGCCGTCCAGCGCTCGCTGGGGTACAGCGCCACCGGCGCGGTGGGGCCGGTGCTGTGGTCGTATATCATCACGCAGGGGCAGGGCTACGGCGTGTTCTGAGACGGAAAAGCGTCCGTCCCGCGGGAAACGCGGGGCGGGCGCTTTTTTGTCTGGCGGAAAACCGTTTTTTTACAGGATATGATTGTGCGGCGCGGAAAGATATGGTATGCTTTTCCTATGGGCACAGAAAGAGTACCGGTATTTTCATAAACATAGAAAAGGAGAAGGACTATGGGACTTATCAAGGCAGCAATGGGCGCCGCGGGCGGCGTGTTGGCGGATCAGTGGAAGGAATTCTTTTACTGCGACGCGATCCCTGAAAACGTGCTGGCGGTCAAGGGCCAGAAAAAGACGGGCAAGCGCTCCAGCAACACCAAGGGCGACGACAACGTGATCAGCAACGGCAGCGTCATCGCGGTGGCGGACGGCCAGTGTATGCTGATCGTGGATCAGGGGAAGATCGTGGATATGTGCGCGGTGGCCGGTGAGTATACATACGATATGTCCTCGGAGCCGTCCATCTTTACCGGCGAGCTGGGCGAGGGCATCAAGAACGTATTCAACAACATGGCCAACCGCTTCACCTTCGGCGGCGAGGCGCCCAAAGACCAGCGCATCTACTACTTCAACACCAAGGAGCTGATCGGCAACAAGTACGGCACGCCGTCCCCGGTGCCCTTCCGGGTGGTGGATCAGCGGGCCGGCATCGACATCGACGTGGGCATCCGCTGCTTCGGCGAATACAGCTACCACATCAGCAACCCCATGCTGTTCTACACCAACGTGTGCGGCAACGTCAGCGAGGAATACACCCGCGACCGGCTGGACAGCCAGCTCAAGACCGAGCTGCTGACCGCCCTCCAGCCCGCTTTCGCCAAAATCGGCGAGAACGGCATCCGTTACTCCCAGCTGCCGGGCCATACGCTGGAGCTGGCGGACGCGCTGAACGAGGTGCTGAGCAAGAAGTGGCGTGACCTGCGGGGCATCGAGATCGTGTCCTTCGGCGTGTCCAGCGTGACGGCGGACGAGGAAGACGAGAAGATGCTCAAGGAGCTGCAGCGGAACGCGGCGTTCATGGATCCTACCCGCGCGGCGGCGCATCTGGTGGGCAGCCAGGGCGACGCCATGAAGATGGCGGCCAACAACCAGGGCGGCGCGGCCATGGCGTTCATGGGCATGAACATGGCGGGGCAGGCAGGCGGCATGAACGCCGGAAACCTGTTTGCCATGGGACAGCAGCAGGCGGCACAGCAGCCCGCGGCGCCTGCCGCACCCGCCGGATGGACATGCGCCTGCGGCCACGCCGGGAATACCGGCAAGTTCTGCGCGGAGTGCGGCCAGCCCAAGCCCGCGCCCGCCGGCGAGTGGAAATGTGCCTGCGGCGCGGTGAACACCGGCAAGTTCTGCGCCGAGTGCGGCCAGCCTAAGCCCGCCTCCGACGAGTGGACGTGTGCATGCGGAACGGTGAACAAGGGTAAGTTCTGCGCCAACTGCGGCACGCCTCGCCCCTGACGGCAGGCGCACCGTATACGAGAGACGGGAGGAGAGAATATGGCATCCCAAGTGACCAACTATAAATGCCCGGCCTGCACCGGCCCGCTGCACTTTGTGGGCGCGTCCGGCAAGCTGGAGTGCGACTTCTGCGGCGGAAAGTACGACGTGGCGGACATCGAGAGGCTGTACGCCGGCAAGGAAGCCGCCGCCGTGGAGGCCTCCGAAAAGGCGGAAGCCAAGGCGGAGGCCAACCGCCAAAAGATGGCGGATATGGAGGCTCAGGGCTGGGACACCTCCGGCCTGACCAGCGACTGGGGCGCGGAGGCCGACGGCATGAAGGCCTACAGCTGCCCCTCCTGCGGCGCGGAGCTGATCTGCGACGCCAGCACCGCCGCCACCTCCTGTCCCTACTGCGGCAACCCCACGGTGGTGCCGGGGCAGTTCAGCGGCACCCTGAAGCCGGACTTCGTCATTCCCTTCAAGCTCAGTAAGGAGGACGCGGTGGCCGCCCTGAAAAACCACTACAAGGGCAAGCCCCTGCTGCCCAAGGCGTTCACCAACGGCAACCACATCGAGAAGCTCCAAGGCGTGTACGTCCCCTTCTGGATGTTCGACGGCCGGGCCGAGGGTGTCGTAGACTACGAGGGCTGCATCATCCACGAGTACGAGACGGGGGACACCGAGGTCACGGAGACGGAGCACTACGATGTCCGCCGGGGCGGCAGCATCGCCTTTGAAAAAGTCCCTGTGGATGCCTCCAGCAAGATGCCGGACGACCACATGGACTCCATCGAGCCGTATGACTACGATGACCTGAAGCCGTTTTCCACCGCGTACCTGCCGGGCTTTCTGGCCGACCGGTATGATGTCAGCGTGGCCGACAGCCGCGACCGTGCCGACAGCCGGTGCGCCGCCTCGCTGGAGATGGCCCTGCGCCGCACGGCGGAGCAGTACGACACCTGCACGCCCCTGCGGCGGGATATTCACCTGCGGCGCGGCAAGGTACACTATGCGCTGCTGCCGGTGTGGATGCTGCATACCAAGTGGAACGGGAAGGACTTCCTGTTCGCTATGAACGGCCAGACCGGCAAGCTGGTGGGCGACCTGCCCACGGATATGGGCAAGTTCTGGGCCATCTTCGGCGCCATCGCCGCGCCTGTGACCGCCATCACCGCAGCCATCATGCTGCTGGCGTAAGGAGGGACGGACAGATGAAAAAGAGAATTTGCACCTGCCTGCTGGCGCTGCTGGCGGCGCTGCTGCTGACCGTGCCTGCCATGGCGGAGCAGACGCCCGGCGACACCTTTATCTACGACACGGAGGGCATGCTGACCGACAGCCAGTGGGCGGCGCTGGAGGAGGAAGCCGACCGCATCTCGTGGCAGTACGACTGCGCGGTGTACATCGTCACCATCCGCGACTATGGAGAGTACGCCGGCGACGTTTACGAAGCCGCGTACACCATCTACAACGGGCAGGACTTCGGCATCGGCGGAGAGCGCAGCGGCGTCCTGCTGCTGATGAGCACATGGGACAGAAGCTACGCGCTGTACGTCCGGGACGGCTACGCCAAGAGCATGGTGGGCAATTACGCCCAGACGGTGCTGGAGGACAGCTTCTTAGGGTACTTCGGCGACGATGACTGGTACGGCGGGTTCAACGCCTACCTGACCACCTGCGAGGAGATGTTCCAGCAGGCGGCGGACGGCCATCCGGTGACGAAGCCGCTGGGCAAGGTGATCCTGCCGGCGCTGGCGGTGGGCTGCGGCGTGGCGCTGATGGCCTGCCTGCTGCTGAAGGCCAAGATGAAGTCCGTCCGTCAGGGGGCGGAGGCGGATGTGTACGTCACCGCCGAGGGCCTTGACCTGACGGTGCGTTCGGACGTTTACACCCACACCACGGAGGTGCGGCGCAGGAAGTCCAATAAGGACGGCGCCGAATCCGGCGGCGGCGGCTCCGGCCGCAGCGGCCACTATTGAGAACAAAAAAAGTACGGCATCCCGTTGGGGATGCCGTACTTTTATATGACATATTACAGGAAGAATTTCCGGTGCAGGCTGCGGCGCAGGGGCTTGCAGATGGCGATGACCAGCAGCATGGCGCCCAGCACCGTACACACCGCCAGCGGGTAAAACGACCACAGAAACGTGTCGTGAAGCTGGAATGTCACGTTCAGCAGCCACTCCACCAGCACGGCGAAGCCGCCGCTGAGCAGCAGCGCCCCGGCGCAGACGTACAGCGCCCCGGCGGGCACATACCGCAGCAGCGCCACCATGGCCGTTACCAGCGCCATGGCCGTGCCCGTCACCGGCAGCGCGAACGTCAGGAACCAGTGGCCGTGGGTGGCGAAGTTGATATAGAAAAGATACAGCCCCAGCATGATGAAGTCCACCGGCACGAAGATCACCGGATTGGGCCGCTTGAACCACAGGGGCAGCACCACCGTGACATACAGCAGCAGCAGACCGCCCACCACATAGCCCGACCAGACGATGCCGCCGCTCAGCCGCCAGTCGCACAGCACGGACACCACCGCCGGCAGCAAAAACAGCACCGTCAGCACGAACAGGACGCCGACGCGGCTCACCTCCTCCGCCCGGGGACGGTGGTCGGGGGGATAGGGCGTCTCGCCCTGCCCGCAGGGCAGATCGGGGTGGAACACCCGCGTGCCGCACAGGGGACAGACCTTTTCGCTGTCGGCCAGCTCCACGCCGCATTTGATACAGTACATACTTACGCTCCTTTCCCGCGTCAGCGCTGGTTGCTCTCCACCTTGACGTGGAGCCCCAGCTGCCGCAGCACGCGGTAGAAATGCATTTCCAGCTCCGGCTCCCGGATGCTGCGGATGCAGTTGATATACATGGTGCCGTTCCATGTCACCACGCCGCAGTCGTGGGGGGCGGCGGCCTGTACGCCGATGATGAAGTCCATGCGGCGGACATAGGATGCCATGGCCTCCGGCAGCTGTACATTGCCCAGATTGGACAGGCACAGGCAGGACTTGCATTCGCCCACGGCGTCAAACACCGCCTTCATGGCGATGTTCTTGATGAACAGCGGCATCACCCGCAGCACCGGCGAACGCTCGCTGGCCACATTGGCGGCGAACTTGGCCCGCATGGTGCGGCGGTTGTTCTCCAGTCCCATCCGGTGGTGTACCTCGTCGCACAGCTCCTCAAAGCTGCACTCGCCCATGCGGGGATCCAGCTCCGGCGTGATGTAGGACGCGAAATTCCGCAGGGTCTTGCTGGGGAACAGGTTCCGCAGGTTCACCGGCAGCAGCACCTTTACCGGCTTGCGCCGCCGCGGGTCGCGGACCTTCTCCGCCTGCAGGTCGAGGATGGCCTGCATCATGGCGGCGCACAGCAGCTCCGTCACGGAGATGCCCCGCCCCTTGGCGCAGGCGCGCACCGCGTCGGCGGACAGCATCATGGTGATGAGATTGTTGTAGCCGTCCCGCTCCGGCGTCCCGCTGAGGTGGTAGGCCGTGGCCTCCTTGCGGCTGGCCTTCACGTCTCCGGCGTAGCGGAGGAAGCTGTCCTCCAGCTCCTCCGGGTCAGGCTCCTCCAGACGGCCCAGCACGCCCCGCTCCGCGGGGACGGCGATGCCGTACCGCTGGGTCAGGTACTCCGCCACCAGCGTCTTGAGGAAGATAAGGCCGCCGGTGCCGTCGGTCAGGGCATGGAAGAACTCCACGGCGATGCGTTCGCGGTACACCAGCACCCGAAAGGCGCAGCGCCGCACCTCCTGAAAGGGCGCATGGGCCAGCGGGCAGCTTTTTTCCTCCTGAATGGGGGGCGTCTGGGGTATCTCCTCCAGATAGTACCAGAACACGCCCCGGCGCAGCCGCACGGCGATGGAGGGGAAGCGGCGCACCGTCACGTCCAGCGCGCTGCGCAGCACGGCGGCGTCCACCGGCTCCGTCAGCGTGGCGGACAGACGGAAGAAGTTGTTCCAGTTGCGGCGCTTGGCGGCGGGGTATATCTTGGCGGCGTTGTCCAGCCGCATCCACCGCAGGCTCCGGGCGGGGGAGAGGTTGCGTGTCAGGAAGTGGTCGATGGCCTGAAAATCCTCGGCCATGTTCTCCTCCAGACAGTACAGGACGTAGGCGTGCCACCGCTCCGGCGCGATGTGCAGGCGGCTGCGGCAGCCGCACTGCAGCAGCTTCTCGTGGAGCAGCCGGGCGTCGTCCAGCATCACCTCGTCGCCGCCCACGAACAGCAGAGACGGCGGCAGTCCTGTCAGGTCGCCGAACAGCGGCGAGCACAGTGGGTCGGTGGGATCGTCGGTGTAGCACTTGGCGTAAAACTCCAGCAGGGCCTTGGTCATGGAGGGGTCGATGTCCTTGTGCGCCTCGTAGGACGCGCCGGAGCCGGTGAGGTCTGTCCACGGCGAGATGCCGATCAGGCCGCAGGGCAGGTCCATGCCCAGCTCCTTCAGCTTCAGGCACAGGGCATAGATCAGTCCGCCGCCGGCGCTTTCACCGCACAGCAGGATCTGCCGGGGGGCGTAGCCCTTCTTCAGCAGGTAGCGGTAGGCCTCCAGCGCATCCTCCAGCGCGGCGGGGAAGCGATTCTCCGGCGCCAGCCGGTAGGCGGCGCAGAATACCTTGACGCCGCACTCCGACGCCAGCGTGGAGGCAAAGCCCTTGGCGTACTCCAGACTGCCGCAGGTGTAGCCGCCGCCGTGGAGGTACAGGATGACGCCGGTGCGCCGCTGGTCCTTGGGCATGACCCACGCGCCCTGAAAGCGCTCAAAGGGGTGATCCTTTACCAGCACCTCCCGCTTGTGGAGGGCGGTCATCAGCTCGCCCAGCTTGTCCTGTCCCTTGCGGGTCACCTCCAGCGAGCAGTTGGCCACAAAGGGCTTGAAAAAATTCAGTTGTGAGCGGACTAATTTTGCCGACAGTTCCATAGGCCGCGTTCCTTTCGTACATTGCTAAACTTCAACAATCTATTATACCAAACCCGTCAAGTCCTGTAAACACGCAAAACAGGCGGGAACGCTGTGCGTTCCCGCCTGTTTTGTTTTTTTCGTGGCCTATTCACCGTAGTGGACGTGGAGCAGCTCGTGGCACCGCGCCTCGCCGTACTTGTCCAGCAGGGTGGTGACGATGGGGTTCTTCTCCGCCCGCTTGAACAAGGCGGAGGCGTCCGTGTCGTACAGACCCTGTTTGCGCTTGCGCTTCACGGCGGTAAGGCCGTAGGGCTGTCCCGCGCCGCCCACGCAGCCGCCCTGGCAGGTCATGACCTCCACCAGATGGTAGAACCGCTTGCCGGCCTCAATGTCGGCGATCAGCTCCTTGGCGTGGATGAGGCCGTTGACAATGGCGATGTGCAGCTCCTGCCCGCCGATGGTCAGGCTTACCTCTCGGATAGCGCCGTCGCCCCGCAAATCGGTGACGGACACGGCCCGGAGGGCATTTTTGCTCTTATCGGGTACGCAGTAGCGCACCACCGCCTCCGCCACACCGCCGGTAACGCCGTAGATGGCCGCCGCGCCGGAGCCGAGACCGAAGGGCAGGTCGGGGGATTCCAGCTCCATCTCGCCCAGCTGGATACCGGCCTCCCGGATCATATCGGTCAGCTCCCGGGTTGTCAGCACCAGATCCACATCGGGCCGCCCGTCGTGGCAGAACTCAGGCCGCGCCGCCTCCATCTTCTTGGCGGTGCAGGGCATGATGGCGATCTGATAGGTGGTGCGGCCGTCGGCAGCGTCCTTGGCGGCGTATTTGTCGCGGATGACGGCGGCAAACATCTCCATGGGGGACTTGCAGGTGGAAATGTTCCGCAGATACTTGGGGTCGTTCAGCTCCAGATACTTGACCCAGGCAGGACAGCAGCTGGTGAACATGGGAAACGGGCCGCCCGCCTTGAGGCGCTGAAGGAACTCCTCCGCCTCGGAGATGGTGGTCATGTCCGCGCCGAAGTTGGTGTCGTATACCTCGTCCGCACCCATGATCTTCAGGGCAGGGACCAGCTTGTCGATGATGTTGACACCGGCGGGGATGCCGAAATCCTCGCCCAGCGCCACCCGGACAGCGGGAGCGATCTGTACCACCACCCGCTTCTGGGGGTCGTGGAGGGCGCGCCACGCCGTGCCGATCTGGTCGTTGACGGTGATAGCGCCGGTGGTGCAGACGGCGGCGCACTGGCCGCAGCCTACGCACTTCGTCTCCTCCAGCTTCCGGTCGAAGGCAGGCATGACCTGCAGCTCGCTGCCCCGGAAGGCGAAGTTCAGAATGCCCTGTCCCTGCAGCTCCTCGCACACGCGGACACAGTCACCGCAGAGGATGCACTTGTTGGGATCGCGGAACACCGCATAGCTGGTGTGGTCCTTTTCATACTGGGGACGGGTGTTGGGGAAGCGGATGTGCCGCACGCCGAAGCGCTGCGCCAGCTCCTGCAGGCGGCAGTTGCCGCTCTTATTGCAGGTGGTGCAGGAGCAGTCATGGGCCGCCAGCAGCAGCTCCAGGATCATCCGCCGGTGCTTCAGCAGCTTGGCGGTGTTGGTGCGGATCTCCATGCCGTCCCGAGGCTCCATGGAGCAGGAGGCGTCCAGCTTGCCGGTCTTTACGTCCTCCACCATGCACATACGGCAGGCGCCGTGGACAGACAGCTCGGAATAGTAGCAGAAGGTGGGGATGTCGATACCGGCCTTGCGGATCACCGCCAGCACGTTTTTCTCCCCGTCGAACGGCACCCGCTGGCCGTCCACGATCATAATACCCTTGGCCATGGCTCACTCCTCCTCAATGGCGTCGATGGCGCCGAACGGGCAGGCGCCCCAGCAGGCGCCGCAGTGGATGCACTTCTCGTTGTCAATGGTGTACGGCATACGCGGCTGGCCGCTGATGGCCTCCATGGGGCAGTTCCGTGCGCACTTGCCGCAGCCCTTGCACAGGTCGGCCTTGATCTCCAGACGGCGCTTACGGCCGTTGCAGATGGGACAGTGCTTATCCACCACATGGCGCAGGTAATCCTGCCGGAAATTCTTCAGCGTGCTCATCACCGGCTTGCAGGCCGTCTGGCCAAGGCCGCACAGCGCCGTGTCGGTAATGGTGTCGGACAGCGCCTCCAGCAGCTCCAGATCCTCCATGCTGCCCTCGTTGGCGATGATGCGCTCCAGCGTCTCCAGCATCCGCTTGGTACCCTCCCGGCAGGGGGTGCACTTGCCGCAGCTCTCGTTGCGGGTGAAGTTCATGAAGAACCGCGCCACCTCCACCATGCAGGTGTCCTCGTCCATGACCACCAGACCGCCGGAGCCGATGATGGCCCCCAGCTTCTTCAGGGAGTCGAAGTCCATGGGTACGTCCAGATGCGCCTCGGTGAGACAGCCGCCGGAGGGGCCGCCGATCTGCACCGCCTTGAATTTCTTGCCGTCGGGGATGCCGCCGCCGATGTCGAAGATGACCTCCCGCAGGGTGGTGCCCATGGGGACCTCCACAAGGCCGGTGTTCACCACGTTGCCGGTGAGGGCGAAGGTCTTGGTGCCGGAGCTGGCGTCGGTGCCGATGCCCCTGTACCATCCGGCGCCCTGCCGGATGATGCCGGGCACGTTGGCAAACGTCTCCACGTTGTTCAGCACCGTGGGCTTGCCCCACAGACCCTGATCCACCGTGCGGGGCGGCTTGACGCGGGGCATACCCCGCTTGCCCTCGATGGAGGCGGTCAGAGCGCTGCCCTCGCCGCAGACGAAGGCGCCGGCGCCCCGGTTGATGTGCATATGGAAGCAGAAGCCGCTGCCCATGATGTCGTCGCCCAGCAGACCGACCTCCGTAGCCTTTTCAATAGCGGTCTGGAGCCGCTTCACCGCCAGCGGATACTCGGCGCGGACGTAGATGTAGCCCTCGGCAGCGCCGGTGGCCACACCGGCGATCATCATACCCTCCAGAATGGAGTGAGGGTTGCCCTCCATGATGGAGCGGTCCATGAACGCGCCGGGGTCGCCCTCGTCGCCGTTGCAGACCACGTACTTCACATCGGACACGTTGCGCCGCACGCTCTCCCACTTGCGTCCGGCGGGGAAGCCGCCGCCGCCCCGGCCCCGCAGGCCGGAGTCGGAGATCTCCTTGCAGATAGCCTCCGGCGTCATGGTGAACAGCGCTTTTTCAAAGGCGGTGTAGCCGCCCTTGGCGATGTACTCGTCCAGATCCTCGGCGTCGCTGGTGCCGCAGCCCGCCAGCACCACCCGGTGCTGCTTCTTGTAGAACGGGATGTCCTCCTGCCGGGGGTAGGAGACGCCGTCCCGCTGGTAGGTCAGCCGGTCGATGATCTCGCCGCGCAGCACCGTTTTCTCCACGATCTCGCAGCAGTCCTCCGGCTTGACATGGATGTACATGACGCCCAGCGGCTCGATATGCACCAGCGGCCCCATCTCGCAGAAGCCGTGGCAGCCGCTCATTTTGATGTGCAGGCTCTTTTCCTCGCCGCTGTGCTCCGTCAGGCCCACATAGACCTGCAGGCCCCGGCGGGCGCACTCCTCCTTCAGCGTCTCGCAGACCTTCAGGGAGCCGCCGGCGATGCAGCCGGTACCGGCGCAGACCAGCACATTTACGGCATTGCCGCTGCGGCGCAGGGCCTCCTCCGCCGTCTCGCGCATGACGCGGAAGCCGTCTCTTGTCAGGACGCTCATTGTGCCGCCTCCTCTCCACGGAGCCGCTCCAGCTCCGCCAGCGCCGTCTCCGGCGTCATCTTGGCATATACCTCGCCGTCGATGGTCATGGCGGGGGCCAGACCGCAGGCGCCCAGACATGCCACCGTTTCCAGCGTGAAAACGCCGTCGGCGGATGTCTTTTTCTTGCCCTCCAGCTTCAGATACTCATGGATAGCGTCGTAGATGGGGCCGGATTTCCGGACGTGACAGGCCGTGCCGTCACAGACCTTGATGATGTGCTTCCCCTTGGGCTCCAGCGAGAAGTTCTCATAAAACGTGGCCACGCTGTACACCCGTGAAACGCTGATGGACAGCATGTCCGCCACCAGCGTCATGTTCGCCTCGCTGAGATAGTTCTCCGCGGCCTGGATATCCTGCAAAATGGCAATGAGCTGCGCGCTGTCGCAGCCATGTGCCCGCACGATCCCGGCCGTCCTCTCCTGCTCGGGTCTCATACTTTTTCCTCCTCGATTCGTCAGTCCTCTCCACGGACGTGTCAGGCAGTGTTAATTTTTTGACACTCCTTATGTACTCTACCATATCCTGCCAGCGCTTTCAACCAAAAAAGATAATTTATTCTCACCGTGCGAATTTTCTCCGCTTTGCACACAAAACCTGCGCAAACTTTGACAAAACAGACACTTGACAGCCCTACTGCCGAAAATCACAGCCCCACACGGAAAACCGCCCGGAGAATGCATACGAGGTCGAAGCCGAGGAATGCCCAGAAGGCGGCCCTTGCCAGCCGCACAAGGGCGAACACAGAAAGCCAGACGAGCCCAGGCAGACCGGCGCGAAGCAGCTCGCGGCGGCGCTGCTTGCTGGTAAGCCACCGCTTGGCTGTCACGCTGATGTTTTTTACGCCGCAGACCGCGCTGAGTGCGGATTCACCGTCCAGTCCAGCGGTCGGCAGCAGGTTGATGGCGGCAAGAACGATGTTTATCTCTGCTGTGGCCAGCAGGGTCGGGGAGCAGGGAACGCCCTGCACCGCAAGCAGCAGGCATATCCCGGCGATCAGCAGGTTTGCTTCGATACCGGCCAGCGAGAACTGTATTTTGGCGCCCTTTGCGGTGTCCTTCTTGTCCCCGTGGGACACATAGGCGCCTACCGGAAAGATCCCCAGCAAGAGGATCCCGACATCGTAGAGATCGTAGCCGTATGCCAGACCGGCCGTCATATGTCCCACCTCGTGGAGGACGAGCGAGCAGGCAAGGAACGCATAAAAGAGCCACGAGCTGAAATCGTGCTCTGCGTGAAGGAAAAGAGAGCCGGAGATCATGAAATACAGCCCGATGGCGAAAATGGGGGCGAACAGGAGGAAAAGAGCGGCGTTCAATATACAGAAGAACCGGCGCATCCGCAGAACGCGGCTGCCGAAGGGGAGGAGGATGATGCGGTTGAAAAGGCTATGCTTTTCCCTGACAAAGCGGGAGGTCTGCACAAGGCCGCGCCGCTTCAGGGCAGGGAGGATCCACCGCCCCTTGTCCGGCAGGGCAAGGGGCCGTGTACCGTCCGCGTGGAGGAGCGCGTGAAACACCTCCTCCGTGATCTCAAATTCCTCCCCCTCCGCATTCTCCGCGTAGTAGTGGGTGACAGCGGGATCTTCATCATCATACTGGAAAGTCCCGATGTTCACGCCGTCTTTAAGGATCGGATGCACCTTCCTTCACCTCCTGTGTGTCCTCCTCTTTGGCTTTCAGCTCTGCGATCTTCGCGTCCAGCCGCGAGATCAGGCGATCGTAGTTCGAGGGCCCGTCGAAAGAGAACTCCTCCGGCTTGTTCTTCCTTTCGACAGACGTTTCGGCCAGCGTGGCCTTCAGCTTCTGGCGCTTCCGCTCCTTTACCATAGTCTCAAAATCAATGGACTGCAAGGGCTTTTTTCGGGGAGCGGGCTTATACTGCGGGGGCTGCCAGTCGGAGCTGTCATACATTTCGTGAAAAAAGGGCAGCTGCGCGATGTACTTCACCTGACTGTCCGCCATGACCAGCGCCGTGCCGGTGGGCATGGCCGCCAGCTGCGCTGCCGTGATCAGCGGTTCCCGGCTGACATGTCCGTTGCTCTCCGCCTGCCGTTCGCCGCACCGGCCTGACCACTCGGAAAGCGTGGCCCAGTCGTTGGTGGAGAAGCCGATGGTGAGGCCGATACAAGAGGCGATCGTCTCTGCTTTAGACTTCCCGTAGATATCAGTCAGCTGCGCAAGACTTTGAAGCACCAATGCGAGACGGATGTTGCGGCTTCGGCTTGCCACCATCAGCGACGGCAGCTGCGAGATAGCCTTGCCGATCGAACCCAGCTCCTCCACGACAACGTTGACACGGATGGGAAGGCGGCCGCCCATTCCCTGCGCCACGCGGATAAGATGCTGCGAGACCTGCGACACCACCAAGCCACCGAGACTGTCATATACGTCCGTCTCGTCGGGGACGATCACGATGAACGCAAAGGGCCGGGTCACATCAATGTGGAGGATATCCAGCGTGTCGTCGCTCAGCATCTCCATCAGCCCCCTGCTGCGGGAGAAGGCTTCCAGACCCGCCGCAGCCACACTGTGGATGGAGCCGCGCGTATCATTCGGCCCGGTGACATAGGTAGCCAGATTGCGCCGGGCCAGCGAATGCAGAGGCAGGCTCTCATAGAACGTCTTGAGCAAAGTTCCGCTGCCGAAGCGCAGCTCAGACTGCTCCATCATCACAGCGATACTGTCGAGATTGACGTCTTCCTCATCTGCGGTCTCAAATAACGCATAGGTCAATCCTTTGGCATAATTCGCCGCCGCAACGGGCCAGAAGGCATCCGCGTGGGGATCGATGGGATACACGCCTGCCCAGAACTCGCTGACCATCGAACAGGCAATGTCGTGGTCGGCGGGGTTTTCGGATCTGAACAGCTCATACGGGGCGCGCAGAGGGTTCCAGCGGGTGGGCGACTCGCGCGGGTTCCTGAAATCTAGGCAGAATACCTGATAATTTTCGGGAATATAGCAGGCGTTCCTGCGCCACAGCTCACCTTTGGGGTCGAGGGCGAAAAAGCTTTCTCCCTTCCGTAAGCAGTTGCGCATATCGGGCAGACTGAAGCACTGGCTTTTGCCGGTGCCAGTCCTGCCAATAACGGCGATATGGCTCTCGCTGTCATCCAGATAGGCCTTCCCGTTGGCGGCATAGACCACCGGCCCGGCGCCGGCGGCGGGGTCTGCCGCATCACGGAAGCGGCGCTTCAGCTCAGAGCCGGTATTCCATCTTTCACTCCTCATTTCACTTCGCTCCTCTCTGCCACATGACCGTGCCGGCCGGCAAGCATGGTTTTCAGCCCGTGCTCGTCCAGAATGGGCGTAAAGCCCGAAAAATCAGCGTACCGGACAAGCACATCAGCGGCGGCAGGAGCCTCCCTGACGTCGGTGAAAAACTCGGCCTGCAGCTCCTCCAGTATAGCATGGAAGGCGGCGCTGTTCCTGACCTCGACGCCGCGCTCCTCGACCAGCTTGACGACCAGCTCAAGCATTTCGCCTGCGGTGTACGGTTCGACCTCCAGCCGCTTGACGTGGTCGACGCTCTCACACAGCTTATCCAGAAGCCGCTCCTCGTTCCGGCTGGGGTGCGCGGAGAGGAAAAATACAACGCAGGCATGGTCACAGACCTGCCGGCAGCGCTTCAAAAATTCGGCGACCTGCGTTTCCCCGAGGTGAAGGGCCAGTTCGCTGATGTCCATCCCGATGAGCCCACAGTACTCGTTGGCGTAGACGGCTGCGTCACGGATGGCGGCAAAGGCGTCCTTTAGCTGCGGCAGGGTGCCGTCAAAGACGATCTCCAGCATGTCGTCCAGTCCACTGCTGAAGTTCAGAACACCGGCTTCCTTGTACATGGCGGTCATGTACTCCAGCAGCACCGTCCTTCCGCAGCCGGGATCCAGCGGAAGGATGAGATGCTCCGGGCGCAGTCCGCATCGCTTATACAGCTGCGCACGGCGGCAGGTCGCCTCGATCTCCCTACAGATTGTACCAAGGCCGATGGGTTTCGTGATTTCGCGGTAGCTCATGGTTGTCGTACCCTCCTTTTTTACCATTCACTTACGGGGTCGCCCAGCTTGTCGACCAGACCGTATGCCAGTGCGTCCTCCGCGTTCAAAATGAAGTCCCGCTCCGTATCGCGCGCGATCTCCACCAGCGGGCGTCCGCAGCAAGCGGCGAGGATGCCATTGATTCGTGCCCGCAAATTCAGGATGTGTTCTGCGTGGATCTTGATATCAGTAGCCTGCCCGCTGGTGCCGCCCAACGGTTGATGGAGCAGCACCTCGGCATTAGGCTGACACCAGCGTTTGCCTTTCGTACCGGCCGCAAGAAGGACGGCTCCCATGCTGGCGGCCATGCCGCAGGCCACGGTGACGACATCGCACCGCAAGGCCTTCATCGTGTCGTAGATGTACAGCCCTGCAGCCACGGAGCCACCGGGGGTCTGCAGGTACAGCGTGATGTCGTCATCCGAATCCCGCGCGAGACAGCGGAGTGCCGAGCAGACGACCTCAGCGGCCTCGCCGGTGATCTCACCGGTGAGCGAGATCGTCCGCCGGGCGAAGTCAATGTCCAGCGGCGTCAGGAGCAGATGCTCCCCGTTCATCACGGCAGCTTTTTTCATCAGGTACATAAGATAATCCTCCATTCAGATCATTTTCTTGGCCGTTCTACTCCATAGATACGTCGGGGGCAGGCAAAATCTCCAAAGAGCAGAGAGCGAAACCGCCCTCTGCTCTTTGAAAGCCATTGCCGCAAGCTGCGCCTATACAACAAACGGGTTGCGCCGCGGATCGGCTGCAGCCTGTTCCAGCGCCTTTATCTGGCCGAGCAGGTCAAAGGGTTTGGATTTGACAAGCCACCAGACGCAGGTAACGATGCACGCCAAGTAGAGGAGCGTGATCGTGGAGGAGTCCGACAAGTAGAAGAAACCGCCCAATGGAGTCACGACACCGACTAAAAGCGCGAACGACCGAATCTTGCGCCGCTGCTTGAGGAACTCCTTTTTGTGCGTTTCCAGATAGCGCCGCTTGTATTGCGCCATCTCGGGGGACAAGCTTCCCAGCCGCACCAGCTTGTCCCACGCATCAGCAGCAGCTGCGCGGCCGCTCGACAGCTCGACGTCGCTGAAGTCGTGCGTGTAGGCACGGAGCAGGCCGTAGTACAGCCGCACGTCACCGGGGGTCTGACTGGTCAGAGAGGTCAGTGTGCTGGCGGCTTCCGACCAGTTTCCGACCCGCAGATGCTCCTGCGCCAGAGCGAGACTCCGATCCAGCTGCGCCCGCTGAGCGGTATCCACCGGTGTTCTGCAGAGGACGCACACCTCCGCCATCTGCCGGGGATCATAACGGAAGTGCCTGCCGCCGCACCGGCGGCAGATGCGCGGCTCATTCATAAGTACACCTCCTCATCGGAAAATCAGCGGTCACGGTGCGGCAGGGGCGGGGGCTGCTGCCGCGTGGGCATAGGCGGAAGCTGCGACCCGGCACGCTGCCGGGAGATAAGCTGATCGATCGTAGGGATCGGCAGATCTTCCGGCAGCACGTCCGCGGCTGCCGCGTCATCCTCCGCTTCGAGAATGGTGGCGGGGTAAATGCCCTGCCGCTGCGGCCGCAGCGCCGCGCCGATGAAGGGGATGAGAACACCGCAGCAAACCAGCGCGGTGGTCAGCAGTGCGAAAATAGACGTTCTGACGGAAGAACCGCAGAACAGCAGCAGCGCGGCCACCGCCACAACCATGACCTGCAGGACACCGCCTACGATCCAAACAGCAGCGGATTTAGCCAGGTCGGTGTACCAATACGTCAGTAGGCATGCCAAGGGGAGTGCGAGGGTGAGCAGTGTCAAGACGGCATAGATGAGAAGCCGCGCCGGTGAGGCGGGAGAAAGCCACCAGAACAGCAGCTGGGGCAAAAGGAAGGCGACAGCGCCAATCGGAAAAGCGGAAAAACTCTTCGTCATATCAAAATTTCCTCCTTCTCAAGTGTCGGATCGGAACCGGAATCCGCAGACGGGACAGGCAGTGGCGGAACGTGCGATCAGGCTGCTGCAGGACGGGCAGCGCTTTCGCTGCCCCGGCAGGGGCGGCGGCGCTGCATTGGTGTTGACGCCGGACGAAGAACGTCCCCGTGCGTCAGGGCGGAGGGTATCCGTATGCTGCAGCATATCGTCGAGGGACTGACGAAATGCGGGCAGCACCTGCGAAAGCATGGCCATCTGCAGCAGCGGCCCCATCCCGCCGCCGGGAGCGGCGGGCGCACCGGGAGCAGACGCCTGACCGCGAGACGGAAAACCGGTAACGCCCTCGAAAAGTGACCTGGTACTCACGTCACCATTCCACACCCGCTTCAGATGGTCGAGTTCCAGATCGGTGGCCGTGAGCCCCGTAGCCTGCTGATCCTCACGAGCATCAAGCCGTTTCTTTTCTTCGTCAGAGATGGTGATGGACAGCACACTGAACGCTTCCAGGCGAAGCCCGTAGGCCGCCAGACCGGGCCGCATATCAGCAGCCGCAGCCGCAGCGATGCGCGATAGATTGCTGTTGAAGCTGGTAATAGAGAGCGTACCGAGCTCACGGGACAGTGCTTCTCGAACATGCGGGAGCACCAGCTGCTGCATGAAGGGCTCGATGTCCTCCTCAGAAAAAGAGGACGTGTACGTCCCCACCAGTTTTTTGAGGAGCAGCATGGGGTCGGCAATGGAATACGTCAGAGAGCAAGCTGCCATTGCCTGGAGCGTGAGGTGAAAACGTGTCTCGGCAAACGGAAATTCGCCGGTGCCGAGCCGGAAACACTGCCTTTTCTCCGTCGAGACAAAGAACACGGACACACTGATGCCGGGATCACCCTGCGTCATAATGTTCCGCAGGCGGACGAAAAACGGATCGACGCCGCTGAACAGAGCCCACCGGCCGGGCCCGTATGGCCGGGAGAGGGCGCCATTGCAGGCCACCACCGCATGCGTCCCCGGCGGGACGAGGAGGATCGACCCGTTTACAATGGGGGAGACGGCGCACACGTCGGACTGGATGCGAACGAGACTGCTGCCGCCGGGATCTCGAATGACCGATTGATACATGACATCAACTCCTTTTTTCATGATTCTATCTCTTAATACGGCGGATCCTCAAATTCCTCCGCGGTTCGCGGAAACGCAAAGTGGTCGGAGGAAATTTCCGCGTCGGAGCGATTCAGATAGCGGAAACGGCGGCCTTTGCCCAGTATGGCATCCCACGTCAGATCACAGTGCAGCGGCGTACCGCCTGCCCAGACCAGCGCCCAGCAGTGGCCGCGGCCGGTCTTGGATTTGCCGCTGATCTTGACGCAGGGGATACCCAGATGCCGAAGGCACAGAAGAAGCAGCGCCGTTTGCCCCTCGCAGACGCCGGAGGCGGTGAGGACGGGCGCGACGACGGTGTGGTCGCTGATGTTGTTTCGGTTTACATAAACCATGCGCCGTGCGAGCCGCGTATAGACGCTCACCTCCCGTTGGAGCGTATCCAGATGCGCAAGACCGGCGCAGGTGTGCGCGATGCACCGCCTGAGCTGTACCTGTATCCGGCGGATAGTTGACGGCGTATAGAGAAGCGGATACCGCAGCACACCGTTTCGTCCATCGGAGGTAAATTCGAGCCTGAGTCCAAGAAAAAAGAACTCGGGATGGTCTTCCTGCAGCGCCTTGTATGCGGCAAAACAGTCGCGGGCCGCCGTATGGGGGCTTTTGATCGTGAAGACCGTCCGACCGCTATGGTCGCCCCAGAGGAGCTGCGCGTGAAGCGTATCATAAAAGGTTTTCCCCTGCGGAGTGAGAAAAGACCGATACCACGCCGCGCCCAGCTGCTCCGGGGCCTTTGCCATGACGGTCACTCCTTTCCGGGCACCACCAGCTTGATTTTAAGGCTGGTCTTACCGCCCGGACGCGGCCGCAGCCTGACACCGCCGGAAACACCGTCCGTTCGCAGGCAGCGGCTGGCCAGACGCACGAGCGCATCAGCGGGCGGCAGCAGCTGCTCGCTGCCCGCGGATACCGGCTGCGGAGAAGTCCCGGTGCGCCCAAAAACAATGACCTCCGCGTCGGCGAGTTCCTTGCCGACAGCGGCCTTCATCTGCCGGCGAATGGGGTCGCAGACGAACAGACAAACAGGGTCGACCGCCGCCTGCGCCCTGCCGACGGCCTTATCCGGGGCGGAGAAGAACGCGCATAGGTCGGGGTGACTGTGTCCGTCCAGCACGAATTCCGCGTGACCGCAGCTTTCGAGGAACGGATCGACAACGCGGCCGAACGCATCCGTGTTGAATTCCCTTTCATATGCCAGATACTCGTCGCGGTAGTATTCCAGAAAATCGAGGCCGGGATTTGGGGCGCCGTCAGGCCCCAGATTGGAAGCGCTGACAGGCGTGCGGTTGGTGGTATGTATCTGAATAAAATGCGTGACAAGGGTAAGCCGGCTGTTATCAGGGGTCAGCACAAAATGGCCAAGCCCGATGAGCTTCAGCTCGCGGAAATTCTGCGGCGACCGGCGGCCATACGATAAGATCGAGACCAGTTCCTGCGCGGGCTCTGGCAGGATCAGCACCTTGTCCGTCCCGGTGCCGTGTCGTTCCACTACGACACCGCCGCAGTCTTTCACGATGATGCGCATGACATCAGCCAGCTTGAAAACGGGGTATGTGCGAGGTGCTTCCGGTCGTCTTGCGGGCAGGGGAGGGGGCGTTTTGTTCATGTTGATGTATCTCCTTTCTTCAACGTCCGCCGGGCAGGGGAGGAGTTGCGCTCACGGGCTTGCTTCCGGTGGAAGAACGGCGCGGCAGCGGCGGGGCATCGGGAGCATAAAGAAGCTTTGTGGGGATAGTGGGAAAGCGCTTTGCCGCGGCGCCCTTTCGGTGCCAATCCTCCATGTAGGCGTTGGCCATACTGGAATACAGCGTGACATTGGGATCGTGGATGATATCCCGCACGAGCTTGTCACAAACTGTCAGAAGACTTGAAGTGAAGATGCGCCATTCGTCGATGCAGGCGGCGCCGGAGCGGAACACGTTGGGGGAGGCCAGATAGCGGGCGGGATCGTAATAGGCGCGGACAGCTTTGAGCGGATATCCGGGGTAGGCGATAATGTCGAACGACATGGACTGCGCGGGCTTGGGGGTATGGTCATGGGGGCCGGTGAGGTAATGCGTGGGGGCGTGCACCGTGACCTTCAGGTGCAGGGCCTCGCCCTCCGCCGCCTGGATTCTCGTGATGCTGACGCGGCGCGGATCGTATGTGCGGATCAACTCGCGGTAATCGTTCGAAAGGGCCATTACACAGTCGGAGTCACTGATAGTGACGTCCTTGGTGCAGCCGTTTTCATCTTTATAGCTGGTGGTGTATGACATGGTGAACCTCCTTGCTTAGAGCTTATGGATGGTGTGCATTTTCGCGGCGTCGCCTTCGAAGGCAAACACCGTGCGTGTGATCCCAACATCCAGAAAGTCCAGAGCGCCGTTTCGCTGTATGACCTCAAGATGAGCGCCCAGTGGGTACCCAGCCTCATAGAGGGTAAGGGCGCGAAGCGCCTTCCCACTGGCGGGGGTAAAGGCGTGCAGCGGCTCAACATGCTGCAATACAGTATCGCTCTGCACGGGCTTGTCCGCAGCAGCGCAGTCTGCGCAGCGCAGGTCATCTGCAAACAGGCGGCCCTCATGCTGCATGACGCGGATGGGCCTGCCGCAGCAGCAGCAGACATCCTCCGCCACGAACCCGCCATGCACGACGCCGCTGTAACTGAACCGGTGGACGGAGAGCTCGAAGTCGTCGGAGCCGAGAAATGCGCCGATCTGCGCCATGACATCCCCCAGTGTGGTGTCCAGCACGCTGCCGCGGAGCCATTCGATCTTCGCAGGAGGATGCACAGCACACCCGGGGCAGTTGACCTTGCGCATGGGATGGGAGGAGGACAGCTCCAGACCTGGGAAGGCGGTGTAGGTCAGACGGCGGTTCATCACGCCCTCAAAGCCGATGACATGGGCCCGCAGCTGTTCGCAGGTCAGGTGCGCAGCCAGCGAGCTCGCCAGGTTGGAGGTGCGGACGATCTCACGCACGCCTCCTGTAGTCCGGAACTGGGGGCCTGTGCAGGAGGTGTGGACGGCGCGCTCTTTCTTCCAGCCCTCCCCGATCAGACAATCGATGCAGAAGTCCGTATTGTCCAACATGACGCTGGATGCCGACTCGCCGATCGTTCCGTCCATGATGACCACAGGGCGGCGCTCCGGCGGCAGCTGACGGATCATTTCTCCGAGATACAGCTTCGCGTCGTAGTTGTCGACAGCCGCGACAACATATCTATAGGCGGCAAATGCCTCCGGGCCCAGCCGGCAGAGCTCGCCGTCGATACCGTTGGCGGTACAGCCCTCGTCCAGCAGCGGCTGAACGCGCTCGGCGGCGCAGAGCGCTTTATTGCGGCCGGCATCCTCGGGTGTGCGAATCAGGCATCCGTGTTTGGCCGCATTCTCCAGGGTGAAATGGTCGTAGTCTATCGTGTCCGGCGAGACGCCCAGCTTTGCCAGCTTTTCGACCAGGTGTGTCCCGACGGCGCCTGCGCCGATCACAAGGACAGGGATGCTGTGAAAAAGAGAATGATATTCGGATAATTTGAGCGTATTATAAATGATTTTCTGCAACTGGATCACCTCTTATCAGAAGATACAGCCGTTGGCCTTGAAAGCGTGCCCCCGCACGCAGCGGAAGCAGGTACCGTCCCAGAAAATGACCTGCTTTTCGCCGATGTGATTGCGGAGCTTGTCATAGGGGCAGCAGGGAAAGTCGCAGGGCATCTCGCCGTGCGGCCCGCGCCCCTGCCCCGCCGGTCTGGGGTGTGCATCAGCTCTTGCCAACACAGGGCGGCGGGGCAGGGGCGGCGGTGAAGCGGGGGTAACAGTGCCCGCTCTGGGCAGGGGCCGCGGCTGGGGATGGGGCCTGCTTATAGGCGGCGGGGCAAAAGAGGGGGTGGGCTCGATCGAGTAGTCAAAGCGGCGCGGCAGCGGCGGGGGCGGCGGAACGTCCTTTTCGCGCCGCCTTTTCCGCGCGCGAGAGACGAGAAGGAGACCGAGAATGAGGAGAGCCGCCCCACCGATCAGTATATAATTCTCCGTCATGATCCCGGCCTCCTTTCAGTCAGGCTACGTTGGCGTCATCCGCTAAGGCGAGGACATCGCCGTTCTGCAGACCCAGCTGGGCGATCGTCATGTTGGGATCGGAAGTTTCCTGCATCGTCCGCTTGTTCGTAAACGTGATCTTTGCATTGGAACCGATGCCGAGGTTTCCGGCGTAGGCATCCACAAGCTGCTGGAGTGTGTTCGTACCGTAGACTGCCACACCAGACTTTGTTTTGCCGGAAGCTTTGCGGACAAGGTCAATGGTGATGAGCTCATCATTCACAGCTCCCGCTTCTGCCATGTCCAGCGCCTCGTCGATGGGGTAGTTCATCATGTTGTCGTTCATGTTTTTTCTCCTTTTCGTATAATTTTACGGTTTCCCGCGACGGGCAGCGCCGCTGCCCGTTTCGACCGGTGGACCATCCGGCACTCGTCAGGCGGGGGTGGTGTCATCGGAGGCGTCAAACACCTCCAGATCGTCGTCCTCCTCATCGCCGTCATCGTCATTGCCCATCATGTCGCGGAGCTCCTGCAGCCGTTGGATGAGCGAGGGCCCTTGGGCAGCAAGATCCTCCTCGGAGTAGAGGGCCTTCATAAAAGTCTGATATTCAAGCGAGATGGCCTGAGCAACAGTACCCAGCATATCCAGCGCGACCGCACCCAGAGCATCGTCGGGCGTGTCCCGCGAGAAGTCGTATTCAACACTTATGTCGCCATCATCGTTCAGCGTGAATTTGATAAAGCGCACGTTGTTGTTGAGGGTGTTGCAGGCCTCCAGCAGACGGAGCCTCTTGCTTTTCGGGGTGGAATTGACCAGACCGAAAACGCGGACGCGCACGTCATTGCGGCCGTCGGTGGTGATAAAGCGAATGGTGATGTTGGGGCCGCATTCAACAGAAAAGCCTGCCAGTATCTGCTCGTGATCCGGGCGGGTCACAACATAGAATTTAACGCCCTGCTCCTCGAATGCTTCTGCGATCAGGTTTGTAGCCTTGTATGCATATTTCTCCATTTGGGTACTTCCTTTCTTTTTTTGTTTATGCTCCTGTATACGGAACAGGTTTTATTTTCTCCACTCCTGCATATGAAGCGGTTCTGCGTTTTTTCCGCTTGTCGGCTTCACTCCTATATACGGGAGCGGTGCCGGATTTCTCCACTTTTCAACAGGCGGCGCGAGATGTCCTTCGGCACGCTCTGTCTCTTATTACGCAGGCACGATCATTTCCTCCAAATAAAAGAGGAGCGTCTCAGACCTTTGTCTGAGACGCTCCTCTTTTATTCAGTTATCTGCCGCAGCTGCGGGAGGTTATTCAGAGTCGCTGTCCGATGTTCCGCGATTCTTGGCATCGCGGACAGCGTTCGCAAGCTCTTCAAGAACGATCTCAATGATCCGCCACTCTTTTTCCGTCTCGATAGGCTCAAAATGCATTTCTCCGGCATCCAGTGTATAGGCCGACGCCAGAATCTCAACATCACCATCTTCGTCAAGTGAACCGTCGGAATATGCAACATAGCTCTTTCCGGTCTCTTCGCTTTCAAATGTAAACAGGACATCGTACTCGGTCAGTTTCCCATCTTGGTCTACGAGAACAAGCTTACTACCCAGCTCCATATTTACACCCGCCTTTCGTTTGATTCCTATCCGAAGTTCGGTCAACCGTCATCCGTTCCACTGAACCAGCCTGTTCAATTCCTCATATTTTTCGGGAATCAGCACATCGGACTTGCTGATAAGAATGATGGCTTTGGCTTTTATCATATCCGTATCTGAATTTTTGGAACCCTGCCGCAGAGCAATGTCGAAGTCGGCATAGATATCACACGCGATCTCCTCTGAGAACGGCGTCTCCGACTGCTGCGCCAGAGCCATTTTAGCAAGACCGCTCAGGTAATACAGATATCCCTCGTTTATGGCGCGCTGTGTCTGCATTGTGTCATGAAGCCCGCGCTGGATCAATTTTAAGGCATCCTCATATTCTCCGCGATCAAATAGGATATCTGAAAGCCGGAGTGCGCACTTGGGCGCGAGCTGCAGCGTATCCAGAGCCAAACGAAGGACGGCTTCCTGTTCTTTCTCTTGGTGCAGAAGTCCGCAGATATCAGCTTCACAGGTATAGCTTTCCTCGTTCAAGGGGAGGTTTTTCCTGAAGTCTTCCACCAGAGACAGCATCTCGTTCTGAAGCTTATCCAGCTCCTTCTCGGAGTCGCTCTGCTCCCAGAGATAGGTCAGATAGCTGATAGAGAAGCTGTAGCCCCGCCAGTCCCAACGGATCTTCGGGATCTTGGCGAGCACCTTGTAGTAGGCCTTGCAATTCTCTATTCGCCCGCAGGAGATGCCGTATTGGAGATAATCCGCCAGCAGTGTGACGTTTTTGGGGAAGATCGTCAAGGCGCACGCCAAAAGGTCGCAGGCAAGGCCGTATAGGTTTTCCCGCGCAATATCAACGGATAAATTATGCCACTCGTTTGCGCTTCCGGGCTTTTCTGCCTGGTGAATGAGCCGGTCAACAAGCGCCGCAAGTTCCTTGAGCGCAGACTCTGCCGTGTATAGGTCTTCGCTGGAAATGTCGGGCAGGTAATTCTGCGCGATCATGATTGCGGTTCTGATGGGGAGGCAGACCATCTCCTGGGTTTCCTGCGCGGCATCGTTTTCGCCGACGGGTGCGATAATAGTAACTTCTCGTTCCATACGAATCCTCCTTATGTGTTGGTGGGATCGGCCGCGCCCGGCAGGGGCGCTTTTTCACGGTCTTCTGCATAGGCTGCGGCCGTGCGGCCTGCTTCGGAAATATTCTGTTGTTCAGCCTCTTGGCCATCTTCCTCATCTAACTCGGCAATTCTTTTGTCGATCTTCGCGATCAAAGCGTCAAGATTAATCGGCTTTTCAGATGCGGTGTCATCCGGCTTTTTATGAGCCGTCACTGTGGAGGGGGAGGGTGCATCCGCCTCTGTATATGACGCCGCGATCTGCTTGGAGATGGGATCGACACCAAATGTAACGTTATCGGGATGGAGGTGCGCTGAAAAATCTGGTGAGGACAGGCTTGAAAAATCAATGTTCAGCCGCGGAAGTCTCTCCGGCGTGAAGAAATCAATCACCGTGTAGCTGCTTTTGCCAAAACGGTCGATATCAAGGAGTTTGACAAGGCAGGGCTTTTCCTTCCCTGCCAATAGAAGTGCTTCGTCTCGCTCCTTTGACAGATGCTGCAGGTCATAGACGGAAATATTGGGCGTCCGATCTCTTTTTTCACCGCACAGTTCAGATACCTCTCGCAGGAGCGCAAGCTCGCGTGTGAACAGCACGACCCAGTTTGCGCAGTTTGAGAGGATCGTGGCCGATTCTTCCTTGTAACGTCGGACCAGCTGCGCCTTTGACTGGATACAGATGAGGTACCGCATGTTCCGGGATCTTGCGGCGGCGATCATACTGGGAAAATCATTCCCGATGGCCGGAAGGCTGCTGAACTCATCGAGGATATAGTTCACACGGACGCTCAGCCGACCGCCGTTCTGCGTTGCGGAATGGATCAGATGCTGATAGCTTTGCGAAATAAACATGGCGACGATGGAGGAATAGGTCGTTTTCTCATCCGGCGTGATCAGGTATACGGCGGTCTTGTGCCGGCCGATCTCAGCAATGTCAAAATTTGAGTTTGCCATCATATCCAGCAGAGAGGGCTGTATCGCCATAGCCCGCAGCTTCTGATCGAGAACAGCCAGAATACTGCGCATGGTATCCTGTGCGGCCATGACGCTTCCCGTAAGACTGGCCGCGATCAATTCGTCCTTGCTTGCCCATCTCCAAAGAGCTGAGTTTTTCGTATTTGTTTCCCTTTCAAACAGCTTTCGCCGGAGACGCAGAAGATTTGAAATGTTCACCGCGTGGTCAGGATGATCATACTCCTTGCATATTTTGAACAGGAGCATGATCAGTCCCAGACAGCAGTCACAGGCCGAGTAATCCCAAAAGGGATCCTTCTCAGAAATCTGATCCAGCGCCAATGTGATGGCGATGTCGTTGGCAAGCTCAGCCGCCTTATCTATGTCGCCCGCCTTATAGTAGCTGTACGGGATCTGAAGAGGGTTCCATGCGTGGCCTACTGACGGATCGCGCAGATTGACGGTAATAATGTGATAGTCCAGATTTCGAAGCTCCCCGGCGGTACGGTTATAAAGTTCGCCCTTGGGGTCATTGATGATCATGCTTTCCCCGGCGTAGGCCAGAATGTTAACGGCGGGCATGACCAGCGAACGGGTCTTTTTGCTGCCCGAGGCGCCGATGACCAGCGTATGGCTGTCACCGGCATCCACGGCCAGCTGCCGCTTCTCTTTATCGTAGAGGAGTGGAAAGCCGCCCACCTGACCGTCAAATGACTTCTTGCCGGAAAAACGGTGGGTGGCGATATCAAAGTGTGCAAACCCCTGAAACAAAGTCTCCGGGCGTGCAAGATTCGGATTGTTGGGATTAATCATATCGATCTCCTTAAAGCGTGTGGGTCGGCGGCGTCCGATCATTGTCGTCGCCATGGCTGTAAATGCGACTGTTGAGCATTTCATTTGCATCTGTTACGACGGTGGGATTATCTCCTGCCAGACCGACCTGGCGGATGCGCCCAAGCAATTCCCGCAGTTCTTCCAGCATGGCGGGGAGACTACCGTCGCCGGCAGGAGGATCGTAGTGGAACTTTTCACGGATGAAGTCCAGCAGCTTTTCCTGATAGTCGCTCTCCAGGAACTGCTGCTCCATATCGGGAACGACGGTCTGAAAGTTGCCGAAGCAGATGAGAAGCAGGGCGACGATATAATCGATCGCCGTTTCGGGAGTGACAGCTCGATCGCAGCGGGTAAAATAGTTTCTGTAGACGGTGGTCTCCCGTATCGTTTTTTCTATAGCCGGACAGATCCGTTCCAACGAATTGGCCAACCGATTCCCGCTGACGGGGTAATCGTTCAGATCGGCCACTATTTCCGGGAATCTTTCTTCTTCGGCATGATACGAAAGTGCGCGCAGGCTGTATTCGTAGTTCTGACGAATGTGCTTGTGCAGCCACGTCCAGACGGCATCCAGCTTCCGGCAGCACACGCCCAGAAGCTTTTTCAATTCCTCGGCCGACTCGAAAAAGCCTTCCCGTACCAGCCGGTCAACGTGCTGCGGTGCCGGTTCAAAAAGTGCTGCGTCGGCGCCTAAAAAAAGCAGCATGTCTCCGGGGAGGATATCCTTGCGAAGTGCCGCATGAAGCCGCCCTCTGGCTTCGGTTGCGATCACAACGACCTTCAGGACGTCTGTTGCCAGCGTAAAAATGTTTTCGATGGAGAGCCTTGACGGCGTCTGCTCTTCGGCAGACCCCGGATTTTCATCGACCGTCCAGACCGGTTCGAGGCCGGTATAGCAATATCCGCCTCTGGACTTAAACGTGGCGGAGATCGCCGGGTCACACTTCTTGAGGGTCGAAAATGTTTGGCGAAGACTTCCTGCGGTACCGATCTCGATTAGTTTATCAAGAAGGACTTCGGTGGTGAGGGGCTTACCGGGAATGCGGGTCAACTGGTCAATGATCTCCTTTTCACCGGACGTTAGTTCGTTGCGGACAGCTGCGCCATAGAGCTCCTGACGGATAAGATCAAAATAGCACGCGGAATTCGCCTGAAAATAGACATAGTGCCGTATTTTGTGGTTGGAAATGAATTGATCCGTTATCGAGCCTACCCATTCACCGATCGCATCCAGCTCGCCCCGATCGAGGTCACCTTCTTGATACTGGTCGTCATCGACCACGGAAAAACCACCATCCAGCGAACCCAGCCGATATTGGATCACGGCGCCGCGTCCGATGAATGTAATGGTCGGCACATTTTCGCTTCAGAAATTCTTGACGAAAAAATTTTTTCTGTTTTTAAGCGCCGTTGAAGCGTCCTTTCCGCCTTCTTGAGTCCCCCCTGGTATCCTGTGTTCATAGAGAGAAAATCTCGAAAAAACACAGATACAGGGGGTATTTATGATGAAAAAGACGACTTGTGAAACGTTTGTGGCTGTCCTTACGACCATCAAGGAGCGTGGGATCACGACCCGAACGGCGCTGATGGCCGACAGGCGTCTGTACGAGGAATTTTGGTACGCGGCATGTGACTTTTCAGCCTACTGCCTGCTCTCGAAAACCGGCAAACTCACAAAAACGGGCACGCAGCTCCTCGGGAACGCGGCAAAGGTGGACGGCCTTGCGGCCATCGGTGTTACCACGCGGGAGGATATCACGCTGGAGTGTGCCGTAAAACTTGTTGACTGTGTTGAGAGGATCATCCGTCGTCCCACGGTCGACTACATGCGCAATTACGCCTATTCTGCGATCAACTCGACAGTGAACGATTACTGGAGGAGGTACTCCGACGAGGTCAACGCCGTTCCGCTGGACGGGACGGTAGATCGCGTGAGCAATACGACCTTCGCCGACCTCATCGGGGATACAGCGTATGATCCTGTCGTTCGCCTCGTCGCGGCGGAGAACGTGATGGCCTCGTCCGAAATGCGCCGGAAACAGCAGACCGAAAGGCTTGCGAAGGAGCGGGATGAGCTCCTCCGGGAGATCGACCAACTGGCGGATAAGCCCGCAGAGCTGCTGATCCACCTGATTAGCCGGCTCAAAGGAAAATCCCAGGCCATCGCTGACTTTATTATTGAAAACGGCGCCAAGGGCGCTTGTGAGAAAACCGCTTTGCTGGCGGCAAACAGGTTTATGCTCCCGAAGACTGCTCTGAGGTATCTGGAGAGCGGGCAACTCACCAACCGCGACCTTCGTCTTTCGGATGACCCGGAGAAGAACGCCGGGCCCGAGGTACATAAAAAGGTCTTGAACAGGGTGTACCACCTCCGCAGCCGCGCAAAAAAAACGATAGAGGCTGCCGACGACAACGACTGGAACGATTGAACGCCTTTGAACGGCCGCCGTATGGCGGCCGTTTGCGTTCCTTTTTTGCGGACAAGGGACGAAACAACATTAAAACTATTGTACTACAGTTTGTGCGCTTTTTCAACATCGCCTATGTGCTTTTTCGACCTGTGGGCCGCAGAAACAGCGAAAAGGGACGCCCTGCGCGGTGCGTCCCTTTTGCGTGCCTGTATACTTTTCAGGCCATGTAGCCCCGGATCTCCATGATGGCCGCCACGATGCAGAACAGGCCGAAGGCCACGATCATCGTGCCCGCCAGCTTCTTTTTCTCCTTCAGCTGGAACATCATCACGCCCACCAGCACCATGCTCAGCGCCAGCAGGAACATGCTCAGCCCGGGTATGTACAGAATGTTGATCTTCCGCAGCACCCACAGCAGCATGGACAGCACCAGCAGCACAATGGCGATGTTCTTCTTCGTACTCATCGACATATCTCTCAACCTCCCCCGGCGGCGCGGCCGCCTGCTGACAGTGTACCGTATTCCGGGCGGAAATACAAGGCTTTTCGTTACTGCGCCCGGAGAATTTTGCCCTTCAGGATGGCGGCCACGGTCTTGGCGTCCGTCAGCGTACCGTCCATGCACTGACGCACCGCCTCGTCAAAGGGTACGCGCAGCGGCTCCAGAAACTCGTCCTCGTCCGGATGGGTCGCCCCGAAGTGCAGCTCCTCCGCCATGTAGAGGTACAGCGTCTCGCCGTAGCAGCCCGGCGAGGCGATGAGGGTGTCCAGCTCCGTCCACCTGCCGGCTGTGGCGCCTACCTCCTCCTGCAGCTCGCGCCGGGCTGTGAGGAACGGCTCCTCCCCCGGCTCCCGCTTGCCCGCCGGGATCTCCGTCAGCACACGGCCGAAGGCGTAGCGGTACTGACGCACCAGCAGCACACGGCCCTCGTCGTCGATGGCCAGAACGGCCACGCCGCCGGGATGCTCCACCACCTCGCGGGTGCCCTCCTTCCCGTTGGGCAGGCGCACCGTGTCCTGCCGCACACGGATGATGCGGCCCCGGAACACCTCCCGGCTGTCCAGTGTCTTTTCCGTCAGATCCATATCGCGTGCTCCTTTCGCGGTTTTTTCGCAGTATACCACATCCGGCGGCAAAATACCAGCCCCTGTCCCCTCTTGCGTCCCGCAGGAAAATGTGCTATACTATCGGACACGTACACCGGAGAGGAGGGATCACCATGGAAAAGTCCGGCATCAAGATCGCCGCGCAGAACCGCAAGGCGTTCCACGACTATTTCGTGGAGGATCGCTTTGAGGCCGGTGTGGAGCTGTTCGGCACGGAGGTCAAGTCCATCCGTGCCGGCGCTCTGAACCTGAAGGACTCCTACTGCGTGGCGCGGGACGGCGAGATCTACGCCTACAGCCTGCACATCTCCCCCTACGAGCAGGGGAACATCTTCAACCGCGACCCGGATCGCCCCAAGCGCCTGCTGATGCACAAGCGGGAGATACGGAAGCTCCACGACCTGCAGAAGCAGGACGGCTACGCGTTGGTGCCCCTGTCGGTCTACTTCAAGAATTCCCGCGTCAAGGTGGAGGTGGGCCTGTGCAAGGGCAAAAAGACCTACGACAAGCGGGACGCCGTGGCCAAGCGGGACGCCAAGCGGGAGATGGAGCGCGCCATGCGGGAGAAGAACCGCGGCTGACACACGAAGTACAACAGAAAAGAGGAAAACTGTTATGGCTAATAACCCCATCGTCACCATCGAGATGCAGGACGGCGGCGTCATCACCTGCGAGCTGTATCCCGACATCGCGCCCCAGAGCGTGTACAACTTCATCGCGCTGGCCAACGCCGGCTTTTATGACGGGCTGATCTTCCACCGCGTCATCCCCGGCTTTATGATCCAGGGCGGCTGCCCCGACGGCAACGGCATGGGCGGTCCCGGCTACTGCATCAAGGGCGAGTTCGCCGCCAACGGCGTCGCCAACGATCTGCGCCACACCCGGGGCGTGCTGAGCATGGCCCGTGCGCAGGCTATGGACTCCGCCGGCAGCCAGTTCTTCATCATGCACAAGGACGCGCCCCATCTGGATGGGCAGTACGCCGCCTTCGGCTGCGTGATGGACGGCATGGACGTGGTCGACCGCATCGCCAACCAGCCCCGGAACATGATGACCAACAAGCCCAAGAAGGAGCAGGTCATGGCCAAGGTCACGGTGGATACCCACGGCGAGACGTATCCGGAGCCGGAGAAGCTGGCCGATCCGTTCCACAGATAAACAACATTGCACAGCGTTTGCACCGGCGGGGAGCATCCCCTCCCCGCCGTCCCATACGGGGCTGTACCGGTTTCGACGGGGGTGTGGAGGCTGGATAAGCGGGCGGCGGCGCCTGACCGCCATAAAACGGGCAAATTAAACTTAACTGACAACACTAACACTGTTGCCGTCGCTGCTTAAGCAGTGACCGTCTGAACCGGAGCGGCCACCGGCCGGGGAAGGCGTCGTTTAGGTGGCGTCCGTGAGGCGGGTAAGAGTTGCCCCGCCCACGCATCATGACTCTACTGAACCGCAAAGTCTGTCCGGTGTCTTTGCGGGGAGGGAATGCTGAAACCTGACTGCGCCCGGAGAAAGTCCTGTCAAAGTGCTTTCGGACAGGGGTTCGACTCCCCTCAGCTCCACCATATACCCACCATATCTTGCGGTATGGTGGGTATTTTTATCTATATTTTGCGTCTAAAAATTTTCTGGTCGAAATCGGGTCGAAATCCACTTGAACTTTCCCGAATTTGGTGTATATTAGGCATCCCTGACAGGCAAGGCGACAGATAAGCAGATAACGGGAGGTATTGCTATGCTGACAAAACGTAATCCTTTTCACAGAACCGGCTCTACGCAGGAAAGAATTTTTGAGTCCGAAAAAGACCGTGTACCTATCGACAAAAACATCTACTATGTAAAGAGCAAGCGAAAATACTACGCTGTTTTCTACTACGGAAAAGACCCCGACACCGGCAAGCTTATCAAACGTACGCACACATATTCTGCTGAACGTGACGCTCGGAAAGCGTTGAAAGACTTCGAGCGTGAGAAAGCGTCCGACACCTTTATCGCTCCGAAGCAGGACACGCTATTCACCTGCATCGACAATTATATCCGCGCAAAGGAGGTCGCCGGGCGTGAGAAAGCGACTCTATCCGAGTACAACAAGTTCACAAAACACCTCCACGCTTACACCATCTTTGAGAACAAGCCAGTTCAGCAGATAACGGAACGTGACATCATCGACTACCTGCAATATCTGGGAACGGCCAAGGGATTGGCTGCCAATACGCGGCGCAAGCACTTTGATTTTCTGAAAAGCGTCCTGAACAAAGCCGTCCGTGACCGCATCATAGCATCCAATCCTATCGCCTACTTAGAACCGCCAAAGAAAACCCCTTCCTGTGCGAAGGCTATGCCCGAAAAGCTTGCCGCAGATGTGATTGCCAAAGCCGAAGGGACAAAGGTGGAGCCTCTCGTGCTTTTGCTGGCCCTGGGGATGCGGCGCGAGGAGGTCGCCGGCTTACGTTGGGAGCACGTTGATCTTGAAAAGGGATTGATACATATCCGCGAAGTCCGCACCGAGGTAAACGGCGTGGCAGAGGTCAAGCGCCCCAAAACGGAATCCTCTGTACGCACCATCGCCATCCCTCCGCATTACCTGAGCGTCTTTGCCAACATCAAACTCAAGCAGAAAAACCGCAACCAACCCATACGAAATATGAACCACCTCTATGTAGTCGGCAAGGCGGACGGTTCTCCTTATAGTCCCAACTACCTCAATGATATGGTTCGGAAGTTCGAAAAGGAAAATGGCCTTTCACACTATCGTCTCCATGATTACCGTCATACAGCAGCGACGCTCCTTCATGACGCAGGAACATCTCTTTACGATGTATCCAAGTTCTTAGGTCATTCCAGCGTAAGCATCACCGCAGACCTGTACACGCATCAAAGCGATGAGACAAACGCCGCCGCAACGGCTAAGCTGTCCGCGATACTCAGTGGTGGCAGTTCTGCGCAGAACGACAGTTGATCGCTTCGATCTCTCCGTCCCTTAATAGGCACACAAGTATGTAAAAAAACATCAATTTTGCTAAATAGATCACTTTTAATTCAGGAACGAGGCGTTTATTTGATAGATTATGTATCTCTACATACCGTTGTCCATATTCCAAAAAAGAATTTCTCTCCTCTGGTCTGGTCTTTTGTGGAGAGAGACACCGGAAATTACTACTTCAAAAAAATTGGCACAGTAGCACTTCGGTACTTCCCTGAAACCCAACGCTTTCTGATCACCGGCAAACTGATAACGCTGTTCTATGACACCCAAGTCCTGAATGTGGACGATATTTACGGCCATGATACAGACCGTTTTGTCCGCGAAGCAAACGAATACCTCTCCCAGCTTGCAGGCATTCGCATAGACATTCGCACGTTTACTGCTTCCCGTATTGACTACTGCTTTAATGTGGAAACACCGTTCGTTCAGGCATACCTTGACCTCCTGAACCACGCCTTTAAAACCACAGATACAGGGCAGCGCAGGAATTTCTCCATAGAGCATAAGACTCCTGGCAGCGTCTATATCAAGACGGCCTCCGACTACAGAAGAAATATCAGAACGAATTACACACTGAACTTCTATGACAAGACCGACTGGATTGCCAACCAACGCAAGCAAGGACATCGCATTAGCAAAGAGGATGATGCTTTTGCCAAGGATATACTCCGCTTGGAGGTGCAGGCAAGCTACACCCTCCTGACTTCCATAAGCAGAAAACACAACTTCGAACGTACATTTGGCAACTTATTTTCCTACGAAATTGCATTTGAAACCGTCTGTTCCGTTTATAACCGTATTTTCCGCAGTGATATATCCCTTGATTTCTATACATACCAAACAGCCAAGCAGCTCATACACAATTCCAAAGCAAGGAGGGCCTTAGAAACCGTGGCCGAACATCACTCTATTAGTGCCCCTGCTTATCGCTATGCGGTCACCCTTATTAAAACCAAGGGGATTTTCCCCTACGCTTTTCTTCCCAGAGGTTTTGAAGTAGATTGTCTCCCGAATCCTCTCGCACTCATACAGGACAAAATCTCTACACAAATAAACTGAATCCGGAGCAAGAAACAAGCCACGGGGATGCAGCGTCCTCGTGGCCTGTTTATTATCAATTTGGCAGAAAAATAGCATAGAATTTCTGGGTTACGTCAGCGGAGTTGGCTCTCTCACAAATTCGCCATTTTCATCAATGACTGCGGCGTACCGACAGATATCTGCTCCCCACAACTTGATTGTAGCTTGCCCTCCAGAAAAATCACCACATTCGAAAACGTTGTAGTTTGTTATGTCGCTGGAGAGATTTATCAGTATATTCCCGTATATGTCGCAATAGTATGCACATGTAACCTTGGATTGTACCATATATCTGCTATATAAAATGGAAAACTTGTCCTCTGCTACATTCCCAAAAGTTGCATCAATGACATATTTTTGATCTTCATCAGATATATTCATACTTATGTCAGCATTCCAATATCCGCTAGGAAGCATCACAGGAAAGCAATCTCCCGTAGGGTGAAAAATATATAGATCGTAGCTTGACCTCGAAAGATTTCGAACGGTGACCAGTAGGTAATAGCCGTTTCATAAATCAGCAACAATTGATGGGTTGCCATCTATTTCGACAGCATTAACAACGACTCCGGATTCATTTAAAACATCATATTGCATAGGATTTCCATTGTCCATAAGAAAAAAAGCTCCAATGGCATACGGATAATCTGGTAATAACGGGCATTCCCTGATAATATTACCCGAAGTATCCATAAGAACACCTTTTTTGTTTTTGGAATTATACGTTGAAAAATCTTGCTCTGCCAAAAACAACGAATGGCTCAAGCAGCGCTGGGGAGTTGCAGATTCTCTTTCCGCCAATTCGTACAACCGTAAATAATCGTCAGGCAAAAAGAAGTCTGCAAAAGAATCGAATTACTTTTCTATTTCATATTCTGATAAACCCGCTGCAGACAAGATCTCCGTACCTGTCTCTTTGCTTGAACCATAGCTCTCGTGCTTGGCATTAGATTTAGCACAAGAAGTAGCCAAAAAAAGAATTCCCACAAAGCTTAGAAGAAGGGCAAATATTTTTCTTGCAGTAATCTGTTTCATGTAATACGACCTCCATATTTGTGTTCCGCTTCCAATGGCTCACGGCCAGCATACAAGATTACCCCATCACATATATCCGGATTTATGTTGTTTTGGGTATAAGTCTCTTTTCGAATCATGTATATCCCCTCCGTGCGCACTGTATTGCAGGTTGAATTTCAATCCTATATTTAATATAGCATTTGGGATACCATATCGTCAAGTAGCAAGGAGTGATGATATGGCACGATTTACACCCAAACAGTACAAGAAAGAGCAATTTACGATTCGAATGGAGCAAGAGCTTTTGGAAAATGTAGATATGTTGGCAGCAGAATACAACCTGAGCCGGAGCGAGTTTATCGTCCAGTGTGTGCGCTTTGCTATAGGCCACATGGAGCAGGACGATGCGCAAAAAGAATGACTCCATGTATTATCTGCTGACTCTCTTCGCCCGTATCAGAGTGCTTTTACTGATCCCTGTCAGTTCCTCGACCCGCCGGTAGGTCATGCCACTGTTTAGCAGCTCCAAAGCATGGCTGATCTGAGCGGGTTTATATTTTGGCGGCCGCCCTTCCCGATACCCTGGCTGCATCCTTGCCACCGCCTTGCCGTTCTGTGTACGTTCCAGAATCATCCCTCGCTCAAACTCTGCAAAAGCAAGGAATACCGTCAGAATCAGGTTACCGGTCAATGTGTTTTCGATCAGGCCGATATTCAGAATATGTACCTTGACCTCTCTGGCAAATAGCTCCCGTACCGTCTGCACGCCCTCTATGGTGCTTCTGGCGAATCTGTCCAGCTTTGTAATGACCAGCGTATCGCCGCTTTGCAGCTTACGCAAAAGTTCCGTAAAAGCCGGGCGTTCCACTGTTTTGCCGGTAAAGGCCTCTGTGACGATTTCCTGGCAGCCGTATTCAGTCAGGGCTGCTGTCTGTTCTTCCAAGCTGTTACCGTCTCTGCTCTGTCCAATGGTGCTGACTCTTGCATATCCGTAAATCATATTTTTCCTCCTTATTTGTGACACTGAGTTCTAACACCGCCGAAGCCGTTGGTTTTCCGTGCCGCGGCGTATGGCGTCATATTTGTTGAGTTGCGATACCGGCAGGGGAAGGCCGTCCCTCCCCCGCCGGTTTTTGAAATCTACACTTCAAGCATCTGCTGATTGCAATCCATGCAGACGATGTTGACAGCCTTGGTCGCTCTGACGGAGTTTCCGCAGCAGAGGCACGCATATTTTCTCGTGCTGGACGTGCGTGGTGTTGTTCCTCTGTTCGCTCCGTTATGTGCGCCTGTCCCTACAACACGAAAGCCGCCGTACTCGTTGCGGTTGAGCAGGATATCCGTCAGGCCATTGTCCATAACAAACATCAGCAACTCATCGCTGGGTGTGGTATGTGACCAGCCGTATTTATCGCTGTGAGCCACACAAAGGCCGTGGCTTTCAGCACACTCCTTGAAACGGCGGTTGTGGTAGGTGTTCCCTCTGCTGCAATCCTGTATGCCATTTTCATAGTTGTAGTAATGCACCATCTCGTGAAGCAGCGTAGCTGTCACTTCTTCGATGGGACGGGAAAGAGTTCCTGCGCCAATGTTGATCTCATGTGTTGCACCGTTTTTGGAAAGCCATGTGTCACCTCTCAGTGAAAAATGCCCGTAGGCCCTGGGTGTGGACTGGATGGTAATGGTCGGTCTTGAAAGTGCACCTTCAAAATAGGCATTATTCAGCAGGTCGAATATCTTGTTGAGATATCCCGCCGCGCGGTTATAACTGGTAAGCTCTTTCATGTCTTTTCCTCCTTGATTTCGAGGAGCGGACACAGTATACTAACCATGCCCGCTCCGTTGTGAGTTGGTGTGAGGCTCCTTGTCTGTGGCTTTGGTCGGCGTTCAGGCAAGGGGCTTTTCTCATGCAATAGAAAACCTCCGACTGGTAATCTGCTTGGTGTACGCCTTGTACACATCGGGCAGCACCTTTTTGAATGTGGTGGTGTCGAAACGGTTGGTGAGCACCGAAGTCCAGCGAATGATGTACTGTCCCGCTTCCAGCTCTTCCGTGTCCTGTGCCATCATTTCCTGCTTGATCTCATCGCGGACACTCTCTGCCTCCGCTTTGACCTCCTCCAGAAGCTCCTCCAGTTCCTTGAGCTGCTCCACCTTCATGACCAGATCGTTTGTAGACATAGCTTTTCTCCTTTCAGCTTTGACGGTTTTCCCGTCTGAATATAGGATAACGCATACTGTGCCCAGTACGCAACAGGTAAAGCGCACAGATCCTTTCACGGACATTTGTGCGCTTCGCATACTGTACCCAGTTCATTATCTGTGTTATACTATACCGCATCGGGAGGTGGTATCATGGGCGGCAAAACTTCTACGGAGTCTAAGACGAAATACAATGCAAAAAGCTACGATGAGATCAAGGTGAGAGTCCGTAAGGGGGACAAAGAACAGTTGAAGGCCTTCGCAGCGGCGCGGGGCTTGAGCCTCAACGAGTTCATCACAAGAGCCGTCGCAAAGGCGATGCACGACGGGGGCACTTAAAACGGAATGTCATGTGCCGTTTCTGATATGTAGGAATATGTGGTAGACTGCGGCACTGACTTGTATCGCACGATATGGCTGGGCGAAAAAATGGTAGAAATCTGAGATCGACTTTTGCTTGTCGATGAGATCAGAAGCGAATTGCTTTTAATTCTGCATGGAAAAACAGTGCATTTGTGACTGAAATCTGTCGTTTTTTGCACTTTCTATTCCACACGTTTTCGCAAGCAAATCGCTTCCGGTTCTCGACAGACATCCAAGAATTGTTCGACTCCCCTCAGCTCCACCAAAACAATATAATCCGAACCTTGTACCGATTGGTCATGGGTTCGGATTTATTGTTTTATGCTACACGTTTGCGCTGTGATCACAAAGCAACTCGCCCCCTTGACAAACGGGAAAACCACACTACAATGCGACTAACAAACGTTAGTTAGTTTTCTTGGAGGAGCCATGAAGCAGGAGGATACGAAGCGAAGGATACTGGATCAGGCGCTGGAGCTGTTTGCCACCCGGGGCTACGACGCCGTCAGCATGGGGGACATCGGCCGGGCCGTGGGCATCAAAGCCCCGTCGCTGTACAACCATTTCCCCGGCAAGCAGGCCATTTTTGAAGCCATCGTGGAGGACACGGCGGCGCAGTACGAGGCGGACACGGGGCGCATCGACATCCATGTGCAGGACGCGGCCCGGGACATCCCCGTGTTCACGGAGATCACGGAGGACGCGCTGCTGGCCAAGGTGCGGCAGATCTTTGACTACTCCCTGCACAACGGGAAGATCAGCCGCTTCCGGCGGATGATGACCCACGAGCAGTTCCGCTCGCCGGAGCTGGCGGAGCTGTACACCCACCGCTATGTGGAGCGGGTGACGGCGTACCACGCCGGGATCTTCCGCAGTCTCATGGCCGCCGGCCAGCTGCGGCAGGAGGAGCCCGACACGCTGGCGCTGCTGTATGTGGCGCCGGTCATCACCTTCATCGGCATCTGCGACCGCCAGCCGGAGAAGGAGGCGGCCTGCCTGAAGAAGCTGGACGCCCATGTGCGGCTGTTCTTCCGGACGTTTCAGGCGAAAAGGGAGGAGGGCCTGTGAAAAAGCCGCTGGCGCAGAGACTGTGCCTGCTGTATATCCTCTCCTTTGACGCCGCCCGTGGCCGCATGGCGGTGCAGTTCCTTCTGTCGCCCTACGGCAGCGAGTGCGGCGCCGCCCTCCTTGACCCGGCCACAGGGCAGCTCGAGATGCTGCGGCAGGAGCGCTATCCGGCATCACCCCCACCGGCGGGGACGGCCTGTGCCTGCTGTCCTTTGACACCGAGCACATGGGCTACGCCGCTCTCAGCAATGATCTTCGCCAGTGAACGCTGTACAGCTGCGACCCGGCGGACGTCTGCTTCGTGGACGGCTACGCCTGCGTGGACGCGCGGGAGGATCGCGCCCGCATCATGGAGTATTTCATGGTGCATGAGGACGCGGCGCAGCTGCTGATCGAGTCCCCCGTCATCCGGCGGAAGCTGCGGCTCATGTGCGGCGCCGTGCGGGACAATTTCGATACCACCGGCTGGGGGCAGGTACGCTGGGAGTCCCTGCTCTGACCGCCGCATATACAAAAAAGGCGTGCCGCCCGAGGGGCGGCACGCCTTTTTTGCGTCTCTTATTCCGCAATATGCCGCTGCCAGCGCCATGCGTCGCGGCACATATCCTCCACGGATTTCTCCGCCCGCCAGTGCAGCAGCCGGGCGGCCTTCTCCGTCCCGGCGTAGCACGCCGCCACGTCGCCGGGGCGGCGGGGTGCGATCTCGTAGGGGATGGTCACGCCGTTGGCGCGCTGGAAGGCCTGTACCAGCTCCAGCACGCTGGTGCCCCGCCCGGTGCCCAGATTGAACACCTCCGTGCCGGTGTGGACGGCGGCGTAGTCCAGCGCCGCCACATGGCCCCGGGCCAGATCCATCACATGGATGTAGTCCCGGACGCCGGTGCCGTCCACGGTGGGGTAGTCGTCGCCGAAGACGCTGAGCTTCTCCCGGATGCCCGCCGCCACCTGCGTGATGTAGGGCATCAGGTTGTTGGGTACGCCGTTGGGCCGCTCGCCGATCAGACCGCTCTCGTGGGCGCCGATGGGGTTGAAGTACCGCAGCAGCACCACGGACAGCGCCTCGTCCGCCGCGGCCGCCGAGCGCAGGATCTCCTCGATGAAGTATTTCGTCCAGCCGTAGGGATTGGTGCAGCCGCCCACCGGCATGTCCTCCGTCAGCGGCACGGGGTTGTTCCCGCCGTACACCGTGGCCGAGGAGCTGAACACGATGCGGCGGCAGCCGTGCTCCGCCATGACCTCCAGCAGCGTCAGCGTGGTGTCCAGATTGTTGCGGTAGTACATCACCGGCTTGGCCACGGATTCGCCCACCGCCTTGTAGCCCGCGAAGTGGATGACGGCGTCGATGGGCTGCGCGTCGAACACACGGCGCAGCGCCGCCTTGTCCGCGATGTCCGCCTCGCACACCGTGACGTGTCTGCCGGCGATCTTCTCCACCCGGCGCGGCGTTTCCGGGCTGCTGTTGTAGAAGTTATCCGCGATCACCACGTCATAGCCCGCCTCCAGACAGGCCACCGCCGTGTGTGAGCCGATAAAACCGGCGCCGCCGGTCAACAGGATTGTCATAAAAATTCCCCCTTTTCATTGCTTCTTCAGCATACCGCGCCCCGCCCTCTCTGTCAAGAAAAAGGGGGGCGCGGAGTATCATGCGGCAATGTACGCGAAAGTGTCAGATTTTGTAAAAAATGGGCTTGCTTTTTGTAAAATAACGTGATATCGTATGGATGGTCAGGCGGCATTTGTGCAAAATGCCGGCGTTGTATCAAAAAAGTCAGCAATTGACAAAAAGGGGAATGTGAAATGAAAAAACGACTGCTCACACTGGTTCTGGCGCTGGTCGCGGTGCTGTCTCTGGTACAGACTGCCGCCGCCGCGTCCTACCCGTCCGCGTTTCTGGACATTGACGACTGGAAAAAGACGTACTACACCTCCTCCACCAGCCATAAGGAGATTTTCCACTTTACATATTTCCCGGCGTATAAAAATGAAAAGCTCCATGTAAAGATCCTGAACCCCAGCGGCAAGGTGGACGGAACGGCTGACTTTAACATATCCAACAGCTACACCACGGTCAAGTATTATTCGGTCACATGGGATACCTCCAATAAGACCCCCGGCACCTACAAGATCGTGCTGTCCTACGAGTTCTATTCCATGTACAGATGGAACGAAGCGCCGACACAGCGCACCTATTCCATCACCGTGAAATCGCTGAGCGCAAAGCCCAGCCCCAAGAGCTGCAGCCACCGCTGGAGTACCGGCGACGAGACCGCCAAGGCGACCTGTACGCAGAACGGCGTGAAGGAGTACTTCTGCTACGACTGCTACACAACCAAGACGGAGGAGACGCCGCTCCACCACACCTTTAATTACAGCGGCACATGTACGGTGTGCGGCGTCAGCAAGCTGTCCACACCGGTCATGAACACCCCCAGCAACAACTCTACCACGGGCCGCATCAAGCTGTCCTGGGATTTCGTCAGCGGTGCCAGCTACTATAACGTCTACCGTGCTGACAGTGAAAGGGGTACCTATAACCTGCTGGCCAAGGGTACCAAGGTGTCCGACACGGTGTTCACGGACGGCACCAGCGGCAAGGCCGGCAACACCTATTGGTATAAGGTCAGCGCCGTGGATGTCAACGGCGCGGAGCTTTCCGACAAGAGCGGCGCCGTGTCCCGCGTGTCCAAGTGCCAGCGGCCCACCGGCCTGAAGGCCGCCGCCAATGACGACGGCTCCGTGACGCTGACGTGGGACAAGCCCGCCATCGCCGGCAGTGTCAGCGGCTACCGCGTCTACATGTGGAATGACGGCGCTTTCGAGTGGATCGGCGGCGGACTGAAAACCGTCGGCACCACCGTTACCGTCCCCGCGCAGTACATCACACCGGGCAAGGCCACAAACTATTCCGTTCGCGGTTATAATAACAAGAGCGTGGTGGATTCCATGTCCGCCTATTCCGCAGTAGCCACCGTGGCCACCGCGTCGAACATCCCCGGGCCTGTGGGCCTTACGGCGGACAACAACCTGACCACCGGCCGTGTGCGCCTGCACTGGGATGCGCTGGACGGCGCCGACAGCTATAATGTCTACCGTGCGGATTCGCAGAACGGCAGGTATGTGCTCAAGGGCGCGGATGTGACCGCCACCACCTATACCGACGGTGCCAGCGGCAGAGCCGGCAGCACCTACTGGTACAAGATCACCGCCCATATCGACGGCGTGGAGTCCGACAAGAGCGACGCCGTGTCCCGCGTGTCCAAGTGCCAGCGGCCCACCGGTCTGGAGGCCGTTGCCAATGATGATGGCACGGTGACGCTGACATGGGATGCGCCGCTGGTCGCCGGCAGCGTCAGCTACTACCGCGTCTACATGTGGAACAACGGCGGATTCGAGTGGATCGGCGGCAGTCTCAAGACGGCCGACACCACCATCACCATCCCCGCCGAGTATATCACACCGGGCAAGCTGACCAACTACTCCGTCCGCGGCTACAACACAAAGAATGTTTTGGAGACGATGTCCATCTACGCGCTTCCCGCCGCGGCAACGGTGGAGTAACAGCCCTGAATAAGCCTGACGAACGCCCCGCACTGGCACAGTGCGGGGCGTTCCTGCATCCCGACCGCCCTATCAGGAAGCGCCGCCTGTGCTGCGCGGAAAATTGTTACTATTTTGCACTTGCAAATGCGAAAAAATATAGTATCATAATACCACGCGCCGCACTCTGCTGGACGGAGGCGGCAGCAGGAGGTAAAATATGAATAACGAGATCATGAAGTGCGAGTCCCCTCGCACGAAACTGTCCGTGCAGGACATGGTGCAGCTGTCGGTGCTCATCGCCATCATGCTGCTTCTGGAGCTGACAGGTCTTGGCATGATCAAGACCGCCGGTCTGGAGATCACCATCATGCTGGTGCCGGTCATCGTGGGCGCCATCGTTATGGGCCCCGCCGCCGGTGCGCTGCTGGGCGGTGTGTTCGGCCTCATCAGCTTCTGGGAGTGCTTCGGCAAAAGCTCTTTCGGCGTGGTGCTGCTGGGCATCAACCCCATCTACACGTTTCTGGTCTGCGTCCCCACCCGTATTCTGGCGGGCTGGCTCTGCGGTCTGGCATTCAAGGCCCTCAGCAAGGTGGATAAGAGCCGCCTGTGGTCTTTCGGCGCCGCCGGCCTGTGCGGCGCGCTGTGCAACACCGTGTTCTTCATGACCACCCTGTGCCTGTGCTTCTACCACACGGAGTTCATCCAGAACATCGTGCAGGCCCTCGGCAGCGCCAACCCGTTCCTGTTCGTCATCGCCTTTGTGGGCGTCAACGGCCTGATCGAAGCCATCGTCTGCTTCTTCACCGGCGCCGTCATCGCAAAGGCCGTGGTGTTCAGCCGCGGCAAGCTGGCCGCCCGCAGGACGGCGGTGCAGAACGGAAAGTAAGGGGGATAACGTCATGATCCTTGCGCTGGACATCGGGAACACCCACATCGTCATGGGCTGCATGGAGGGCCGGGACATCCGGTACCTCTGCCGCATGGCCACCAATCGGCTCACCACCGGCGCGGAGTACGCCGTGACCATCAGCCGCCTGCTGGAGTTCGCCCACATCGCGCCCGACGCCTTTGACGGCGCCATCATCTCCTCCGTTGTGCCGCAGGTGACCCGCTCCCTGTCGGAGGCGGTGAAAATGCTCTCCGGCATCGAGCCCATGGTGGTGGGGCCGGACATCCACTCCGATCTGACGGTGCGTCTGGACGATCCCGCCACACTGGGCAGCGACCTGCTGGTGGCGGCGGTGGGCGCGCTGGATATCTACCAGCCGCCGCTGATCCTCGTCGACATGGGCACCGCCACCACCGTCACGGTGGTGGACGCGGACGGCGCGTTCCGGGGCGGTGCCATCATCCCCGGCGTCCAGCTCTCCCTGTCCGCGCTGGCATCCCACACGTCGCTGCTGCCCAGTATCTCGCTGGACGCCCCCCCCAGAGCCATCGGCACCAACACGGTGGACTGCATGAAAAGCGGCAGTATTCTGGGCACGGCCCTGCTGCTGGACGGCATGATCGACCGCATGGAGTCCGAGCTGGGGCAGCAGGCCACCGTGGTGGCCACCGGCGGGCTGGCCCGCTGTATCGTCCCCATCTGTACCCACGAGATCCTGCTCAACGAGGATCTGCTGCTGTACGGTCTGGCCGTGCTTTACGAGAAGAACAAGTAAAAAAAGCAGTCCCCGCGCCGCAGGCGCGGGGACTGCTTTTTTTGTTTCAGGGGGGCGTTACCACTCCAGATTCTTCTCCGTCTCCTTGCTGAACACATGGGCCACGTTGCCGCCGAAGATCATGTTGACCTCGCTGCCCATGGGGAAGTGGGCGGCATTGCCGTTGGTGGGGACGATGACCACTACGTCGTGGCCGTTGGTGGAGATGTGCAGATGCACGGACGAGCCCATCAGCTCGCTGACGTCCACCTTGCCCTTGACGCCCTCAGCGCACAGCATGATATGGTCGGGGCGGACGCCCAGCACGATATCCTGCTCCTCCACGTTCTTCGCGCTCAGACGCGCCTGCTTGTCGTCTGCCAGCTCCACGGTGATGCCGTCGATGGCCACGGCGTACCTGCCGTCCTGCTTTACCAGCCGTGCGTCGAACAGATTCATCTGCGGCGTACCGATAAAGCCGGCCACGAACAGGTTGGCGGGATGGTCGAACACCTCCTGCGGCGTGCCGATCTGCTGGATGAAGCCGTCCTTCATGATGACGATGCGGTCGCCCAGCGTCATGGCCTCGGTCTGGTCGTGAGTGACGTAGATAAACGTGGTGTCGATGCGCTGGCGCAGCTTGATGATCTCGGCGCGCATCTGGTTGCGCAGCTTGGCGTCCAGATTGGACAGCGGCTCGTCCATCAGGAACACGGCGGGGTCGCGGACGATGGCGCGGCCGATGGCCACACGCTGGCGCTGGCCGCCGGACAGCGCCTTGGGCTTGCGGTCGAGGTATTGGGTGATGTCCAGGATCTCAGCGGCCTCCCGTACCTTCCGGTCGATCTCGTCCTTGGGGACCTTCTTCAGCTTCAGGGAGAACGCCATGTTCTCATACACGGTCATGTGGGGATACAGGGCGTAGTTCTGGAACACCATGGCAATGTCCCGATCCTTTGGCTCCACGTCGTTCATCAGCTTGTCGCCGATCCACAGCTCACCGGAGGTGATGTCCTCCAGCCCGGCGATCATCCGCAGGGTGGTGGACTTGCCGCAGCCGGAGGGCCCCACCAGCACGATGAACTCCTTGTCCGCGATCTCCAGATTGAACTGCTGCACCGCCACGACGCCCTCGTCGGTGATCTGGAGATTGTTCTTCTTCTCCGCTGGCTCCTCGCCCTTCTTGACCTTTTTCTTCTTCTCGGTGTTGGGATAGACCTTCTTCAGATCCTTCAGTACCACCTTTGCCATAACTACCTGACTGTAGCTGCCCTGCCTCCGCAGACGACAGCCTCACGCGGGGCGGAAAGTCCCTCGCGCCTTACGGCAGGTCTCCACACTGCCGCACCGCCAGCCACAGCGGCCCATTCCTCCTTTTCATTTGCCGGTGCGGCGCAAGAAGTGGAGTGCGGCGCACCGGTGGGAATACGGTTAGTATAGCTGAAAACGTTTCCGAGCGCAAGAGGTTTTTGTGTAAAATGCAAGAAAATATGGCGAGAATATGGCGTCCGCCACCGGCGGACGCCATATTTATATCTTTACAAGTCCACCACCGTGGGCGTGTGGCCGGTATAGGGCAGCAGCCTGTCCAGCACGTCGGCGGTTTTCAGCTTCAGCGTACTGGTACAGATGCAGGGGTGGCAGGAGAAGTACGGCGCGTCATAGACCTCCCGGTCGATGAGCGGCTGCACCCGGTGCTCTGTGTCGTTGGCAAGACCCAGAATGGTGGCGGAGCCGGGGGTGCAGTGCAGCAGCTCCCACAGCAGCTCCTCCGGCGCGAAGCTCAGCCGGGAGGAGTTGATCTGGGCGCTGAGATCCTTGGTGCGGAACGGCTTGTCCGGCATCATGCACAGCAGGTAGAAGCTGGTTTTCTGCCGGTTGCACAGAAACAGGTTCTTGCACACGCTGACGTTCAGCGCCCGGCCCACCTCGGCGCACAGCTCCATATTGAAGGCGGCGTCGTGGCTCACCCGGTCGTAGTCGATGCCCAGCCGCTCCAGCAGGCCGAAGGCTGCGGCCTCCTGCGCCGGCAGCTCGCCGGCCGGCCGGGTGTTGCGGTAAACAGGGGAGAGGGTCATTCCGCGTCACCCCGCTTCAGCAGCATTTCCCCGGCGCGGTAGATGTCCCCCGCGCCCACGGTCAGCAGCATATCCCCCGGCTGGGCCAGCTTGGCCAGCTCCTCCGTCACCTGCTCCAGCGTGGAGCAGTACACGGCGCCGGGAATGCGGGCCGCCAGATCCCGGGAGGAGATGCCCAGCTCGTTTTTCTCCCGTGCGGCGTAGATCTCCGCCAAGATCACCTTGTCGGGGCGGCGAAGCACCCGGACGAAATCGTCGAACAGCGCGGCGGTGCGGGTGTAGGTGTGGGGCTGGAACGCGCAGATCAGCCGCTTGTGGGGCAGGGGCTGCACCGCGTTGAGCAGGGCCTCCAGCTCGTCGGGATGGTGGGCGTAGTCGTCGTACACCTCCGCCCCGTGATAGACGCCCTTGTGCTCGAACCGCCGTCCCGCGCCGGTGAAGGACGCAAGCCCCGCCTCCACGGCGCTGCCGTCCACCCCCAGCAGATAGGCGGCGGCGGCCGCCGCCAGCGCGTTGGATACATTGTGCTTACCGGGAACGTGCAGCGCCACATGGGCGTAGCGCTGCCCCCGGATGATGATGTCGAACTCGCCGTACCCGTCGAAGAACGCCACGTTGTCGGCATAGCAGTCGGTGTCGCGGTCTTTGACGCTGTAGGTGAACATGGGACGATCCAGCCCCTCTACGGCGGCGCGAGCGCCCTCATCGTCCCAATTGACCACGACCTTGCCGGTACCGGCAGGCACCAGCTCCGCAAAACGGTGGAAGGAGTGTTCAATATCGGCCAGATCCTTGAAGAAGTCCAGATGGTCGGCGTGTACGTTGAGGATCACCGCCACCGTGGGGAAGAAGTTCAGGAACGAGTTGCAGTATTCGCAGCTCTCCAGAATGATGGTGTCCCCCTGTCCCACCCGGTAGCCGGCGTGCAGCAGCGGCAGGGTGCCGCCGATCATAACGGTGGGGTCCTTCTGCGCCGCCATAAAGATGTGGGCGGCCATGGACGTGGTGGTGGTCTTGCCGTGGGTGCCGGACACGCACAGGGCGTTGCGGTAGCCCCGCATGATGCCGCCCCACGCCTGCGCCCGCTCGTATACGGGGATGCCCCGCGCGATGGCCCCGGCGATCTCCGGGTTGCCGTCGTGGATGGCGGCGGTGCGGATCACCGCGTCGCAGCTTTTCAGATTCTCGGCGGAGTGGCCGATGGCCACCTCAATGCCCGCGGAGCGCAGGTGCCGCACCGTATCGCTGTCCGTCATGTCGGAGCCCTGCACCACAAGGCCCATGCCCTGCAGCACCTCGGCCAGCGCGCACATGGACACGCCGCCGATGCCGGCCAGATGGACGCGCCGGCCGGGCTGTAACAGTGTGCGGATATCCGCAGCGGGATGCATCATAGAAAAGACCTCCAAACGGCGCGCAGCGCCGGAATAAGATATACCAAAATTGACAATTCTGTAAACTGGTGGTAACATCTAATTATAGTACACCCGAACAGGAAGTGCAACCGGCTTTTTTGCCGGTTTTTGGGCGTTACGGGGCGAAAGGAGGCGGTCAATATGTTCCCTGCGCAGGTCAGCGCCGTCCTGACCCGGCTGGAGCAGGCGGGCTTCCCGGCCTACGCGGTGGGCGGCTGCGTCCGCGACACCCTGCTGGGCCGGACGCCGGAGGACTGGGATGTGACCACTGCCGCCCGTCCGGAGCAGACCGCCGCGCTGTTCGCCGGACACAGCATCCCCACGGGCCTGCGTCACGGCACCGTCACCGTCCGGCAGGACGGCCTTTCCGTGGAGGTCACCACCTTCCGCGCCGACGGGCCGTATTCCGACCATCGCCGCCCCGACGCCGTGTATTTTTCCGATTCGCTGGCGGAGGATCTCTGCCGCCGCGACCTGACGGTAAACGCCATGGCCATGGATGTCCGGGGCGCGCTCACCGACCTGTACGGCGGGCAGGACGACCTGCGCCGGGGCGTCCTGCGCTGCGTGGGCGACCCGGACAGGCGCTTCGGCGAGGACGCCCTGCGCATCATGCGGACGCTGCGCTTTTCGTCGGTGCTGGGCTTTACCGTGGAGGAGCGCACCGCCGCCGCGCTGCACCGCTGCGCCCCGCTGCTGCGGGACATCGCCGCCGAGCGCCTGCTGTCGGAGACGGATCGTCTGCTGTGCGGCGCTCATGTGCTGCCGGTGCTGTTGGCGTACCCCGACGTGCTGGGCGTGTTCTTACCGGAGCTGCTGCCCTGCGTGGGGCTTGACCAGCGGAACCGCCACCATCTCTACGACGTGTGGGAGCACACCGCCCGCTCTGTGGCGGCCATCCCGCCGGAGCCGGTGCTGCGCTGGGCCATGCTGCTTCACGACGTGGGCAAGCCCGCCTGCTTCACCGTGGACGACCAGGGCGTGGGACATTTTTACGGCCACCCCAAGGTGTCGGCATCGCTGGCGGAGGAGCTCTGCCGCCGCCTGCGGATGGACAAGCGCACCGCCCATGAGATCGTGACGCTGGTGCAGTGGCACGACCGGGACATTCCCCGGACGGAAAGGGCCATCGCCCGGGCCGTCCACCAGCTGGGGGAGGACACGTTCCGCCGCCTGCTGGCGATAAAGCGGGCGGACAATCTGGCCCAGCACCCGGCCTATCGCGGCCGCCTGGCGGAGCTCGACAGAGCGGAGGCGATACTGGACGCCCTGCTGGCAAAGCAGGCGTGCTTCTCCCTGCGGGATCTGGCGGTGGACGGACGGGACATGCTGGCGCTGGGCTTGCGCGGCCCCGCCGTCGGCCACACGCTGGACGCGCTACTGGCGCAGGTGCTGGACGGCGCCCTGCCCAACGACCGTGCCGCCCTGCTTGCCGCCGCCCGAAAGACCATACCGTAAAAAAAACAGTCCCCCACCGGGGGACTGTTTTTTATGCGTTCTCCCGCACCCATGCGCGGGCGAATTCCGCGAACTGCCGGGCGGCAGGCCCGGCCTCCACGCTGCCGGCGGCCAGCGCGATGGTGCGGTAGGCCGGCGGATCCAGCGGCCTCAGCTCCACGCCCTCATTGTTGCCCCGCAGCAGCAGGGACGGCATGATGCTGACGCCCAGCCCCTGCCGCACCATGGCGATCACGGCGTAGTCGTCCTTGGTGCGGAACCGGATGTCCGGCTTGGCGCCCACGGCGTCCAGCGCCCGCCTTACGTCGTGGTTGGACGTCTCCAGCAGGGAGATGATAGGCTCCCGCGCGATCTCCGCCGCCGGACACACCGGCAGGGCGCACAGCCGGTGCCCCTTGGGCAGCACGGCCACCAGCTCGTCCCGGTACAGCGGCACACACCGGCTGTCCCCCTCCGCCGGCAGCGCCGCGAAGGCCAGATCCACGCTGCCGTCCGCCAACCACCGGTCCACGTCGTGGTAGTCGCCGTTGAACAGCTCGAACTCCACCTGCGGGTGCTCCTGCTGGAACTGCATCATCATGGCCGGCAGCCAGTGGGTGGCCACGCTGGTGAACGTGCCCACCCGCACCTTGCCCGCCACCAGCGTGTGCAGCTCCTCCGCCGTCTGGTACAGCAGCCGCTCCTCCGCCACGATGGCCCGGATGTGGGGCATGATGCGCTCGCCCTCCGGCGTCAGCCGCGCCCCGGTGCGGGTGCGCTTGAGAAGGGGCAGACCCAGCTCCGCCTCCACGGCGGCCACGATGTGGCTCACGCCGGACTGGGTCAGGCCCAGCTCCTCCGCCGCTCTGGTCAGCGACGCCTTTTCCACCACTTTTTCGACGACAGCATACTTTTTTGTGTCCATTTTGTGAATTTACCCCTTGCATTTTTATGCACATGGTGCTATGATACGCCCATGCATTCAAAATTTTTATGAGATACATTATAAATCTTCATGTGTCGATTGTCAAGGAGGAATTTCCCATGGATGGAGCGAATTTGCAGCATCTGCTGGCCATGGCGCTGTATATGCTGGCGGTGATCGTTATCGGCATCGTGTTTGCCCGCCGCGCCAATAAGGACGCGGAGGCGTATTTTCTGGGCGGCCGCAGCCTTGGGCCGTGGGTCACGGCCTTCAGCGCCGAGGCGTCGGACATGTCCGGCTATCTGCTGATGGGCCTGCCGGGCCTTGCCTACTGGACGGGCCTTGCCGACGCGGGCTGGACGTGCATCGGCCTTGCGCTGGGTACCTACCTGAACTTCCTCATCACCTCCCGCCGTCTGCGGCGGTACAGCATCGCCGTGAACGCCTTCACCGTGCCGGACTTCTTCTCCAAGCGGTATCACGAGGGCAGGCATAAGACCCTGATGGTGCTGTCCTCCCTCATTATCATCATCTTCTTCTCCGTCTACGCGGCCCAGTGCCTCAGCACCTGCGGCAAGCTGTTCGCCAACCTGTTCGGCCTGTCCTACCAGAGCATGATGATCGTGGCGGCGGCCTTTGTGCTGCTGTATACGTTTCTGGGCGGCTTCCTGGCGGAGAGCGCCTCCGACTTCATGCAGGCTGTGGTGATGGTCACGGTGCTGGTGCTGATCCTTATCATGTCCGTGGGCGCTGCCGGCGGCCTGTCCGCCGCCATTCAGAACGCCGAGAGCATCGACGGCTTCTTCTCCCTCGTCCGGTCCGCCACCCCCTCCACCACGGAGGTAGACGTGTTCGGCGCCGCCCGTCCCTACGGTGTGCTGTCCATCGTGTCCTGCCTTGCGTGGGGCCTCGGCTACTTCGGCATGCCTCAGGTGCTGCTGCGGTTCATGGGCATCCGCTCTGAAAAGGAGCTGAAGCTCTCCCGCCGCGTGGCCATCGTCTGGGTGGTCATTTCCATGGCGGCCGCCGTGTTCATCGGCATCGTGGGCCGCAGCATCGTGGGACTGGACTACCTGTCCAACAGCGACGCCGAGAACATCTTCGTGGACGCGGCCATCCTGTTCCTGCCCCCGGTGCTGGCGGGCTTCGCCTGCGCCGGCGTGCTGGCGGCGGCCATCTCGTCCTCCGACTCCTACCTGCTCATCACGGCCAGCGCCGTCAGCCAGAACATCTACCGCGGCATCGTGAAGAAGGACGCCACGGAGAAGCAGGTCATGTGGTGCTCCCGCATCACCCTGATGCTCATTACGCTGGTGGCCATGGCCATCGCGTGGAACTCCAACTCCACCATCTTCGGCATCACCGCCTTTGCGTGGGCGGGCTTCGGTGCGGCCTTCGGCCCGCTGATGCTGTTCTCCCTGTTCTGGAAGGGCACCACCCGCGCCGGCGCCATCGCCGGTATGGTGGCCGGCGGCGCCATGGTGTTCTTCTGGCGCGGCGTGCTGAAGCCGCTGGGCGGTGTGTTCGGCCTGTATGAGCTGCTGCCCGCCTTCCTGTTCAGCGCGCTGGTCATCGTGGTGGTGTCCCTGCTGACGAAGAAGCCCAACGCCGACATGGACAGCGAGTTCGACCGCGTCAAGGCCGGTCAGGTGTAAGACTGCTCCCATTGAACGACCCTCCGCGCCGGTGCGCGGAGGGTCGTTTTTTCATTTTGCGGGATCTCTTTTTCCGCCCGGACTTGACACGCGCCCCGCGCTGTGGTAGGGTAGAGCATCTGCTGTCCGGCGCAGCCGGACAGAGGAGGGAGTACCGAATATGCAGCTTCTTATCACGATCCTTGTGACGTTTTTCGCCGGTATGGGCGCGGGCCTGGGCACCGGCTTCGCCGGCATGAGCGCCGCGGCGGTCATCAGCCCCATGCTCATCACGTTTCTGGACATGGAGCCCTACATGGCGGTGGGCATCGCTCTGTCCTCGGACGTGCTGGCCAGCGCCGTCTCGGCCTATACCTACCATAAAAATAAGAATCTGGACGTGAAAAACGGCCTCATTATGATGGTCAGCGTACTGGCGTTCACGGTGGTGGGCAGCTATATCGCCAGTCTGGTGCCCTCCCGCACCATGGGCAATTTCTCCGTGTTCATGACGTTCCTGCTGGGTATCAAGTTCATCGTCCGCCCGGTGATGACCACCAAGGAGGCCATGCTGGGCGTGTCGGCGAAAAAGCGGGTGTGCCAGTCGCTGGTCTGCGGTGCGCTCATCGGCTTCATCTGCGGCTTCATCGGCGCGGGCGGCGGCATGATGATGCTGCTGATCCTCACCAGTGTGCTGGGCTACGAGCTGAAAACGGCGGTGGGTACCAGCGTGTTCATCATGACATTCACCGCGCTCACCGGCGCGGTATCCCACTTCGCCATCGGCGGCGCGCCGGACTGGACGGTCTGGGCGCTGTGCGTGGTGTTCACGCTGGTCTGGGCGCGTATTGCCGCCGTGTTCGCCAACAAAGCGCAGCCCAGGACGCTGAACCGCGCCACCGGCGTGGTGCTGGTGGTGCTGGGCGCCGTCATTCTGGGCGTGGGCCTGTTCCGGTAAGCAGAACCCCCAAAAACACCCCCCTCTCCGCGCCGCGCAGAGCGGGGGGTTTCTGCCTGTCAAAGAACCTGCCCGGTCACAGGTATCGGAGGGAAGGATAGTGTGAAAGGGAACCGTCAGGGTTCCCTTTCGCGTTCGATCACCCGCCGCAGCGACCAAGATCGCAAAATAAAACTCGTTTTTTTATTTTGCGGTTTTGCCCCCCCTCCGCGCCACGGCGCGGAGGGGGCTTCTCATGTTACCGGCTGCCCTCCTTGAGCCGGAAGCTGCTGCGGTAGAACTCCAGCAGGCCCTCCCGCTGCATCCGCCCCAGCTCCCGGGACAGGGCGCTGCGGTTGACGCCCAGCACCTCCGCCATCTCCTGCCGGGAGTAGGGCAGTCGGAAGTAGTCGCTGCCTGTCTCCTCCCGCCGGTCGCGGAGGAACAGCAGAATGCGCCGCCGCAGCTGCGGCTCCGTCAGATAGACCACCCGCTGCCGCAGCTGCCAGAACTTGCTGGCCGTCTCCGCCAGCAGGTTCCGCCGCAGCGCGATGTGGCAGGCGCAGCCCCGCCCGCAGTCGGACAGAATGCCCTCCAGCGGCAGGAACAGCACCTCCGCCCCCTCGGCGGAGGCCACCAGCGACAGGGGGCTGGCCTGTCCCGCCGCCATCAGCAGGTCGCCGAACACGCCGCCCTTTTCCTGCCGGACGGTCAGCACCGCCCCGCCGTCCTCACCGTACTGCACCGCGTCCACGCAGCCGGACAGCACGATGCCCGCCATGGGCACCGCGTCCCCGGCGTGCCACAGAAACTCGCCCCGTCCGTACCGCCGCACCGGACAGTGGAGACAGTCCAGCAGCCGCCGTATGTCCCCGTCCTCCATGCCGTGGAACAGCGCCGTGCGCCGCAGCAGCCCCGTATCGATGTCCATGCCGGTACCTCCTTTTTCGTTGCCATGGCAACGAAATTCTCTGTAAGACATGATATCATAGAGAAAAACAAAAAGGAAGTGCTTTCAATGAAAAATAAAACCCTCTGGATCGCCGAAACGGCGGTGATGATCGCCCTGCTGGTAGCGCTGCAGTGGGCCACCAAGCCGCTGGGCCAGTTCGTCACCGGCTCCTGCGTCAATCTGGTACTGGGCGTGTCCACGCTGGTGGGCGGCGCATGGTGCGGCGCGGTGGTGGCCATCGCCAGCCCGTTCTGCGCGTTTCTGGTGGGCGTAGGCCCCGCCAAGCTGGTGATCGTGCCCTTCATCGCCGTGGGCAATCTGGTGCTGGTGCTGCTGCTCCATTTCATCGCCGGCGGCAAGCCGCTGGGTCTGTGGAGCTATCTGGCCGTGGCCGCAGCCGCCGTGTGCAAGTTCGCGGTGCTGTTCCTGCTGGTGACGAAGGTGGCCATCCCCTCCCTACAGCTGCCGGAGGCGGCAGCGGCCACCATGTCCGCGTCCTTCTCCTGGCCGCAGCTGGTGACGGCGGCCATCGGCGGCCTTATTGCCGTGACCATCTCCCCGGTGATCCGCAAGGCGCTGAAGCGCTGACCCACATACGAAAAAGACATCCCGCGCCCGGCGCGGGATGTCTTTTTGCGTCTTATCAGTGTCCGCTGGGCATCTTCCATCCGAAGTGGTCGGTGTGCAGCAGCGTATGAGCCTTGTGGCCCAGCGGCTGGCGCAGATACTCCTTGTACAGTGCCTGCACGTCGGCGTTCTCATGGGAGAACCGGATATCTGCCGTCCGGTCGAGACGCCACAGCACGCCGCCGCGCCGCGCCGCCATCTCCACGCCGTCGTGGATGGGCTGACCGCCGCCTCCGGCGCAGCCGCCGGGACACGCCATGACCTCCACGAAGTCGTAGTCCACCTCACCGGCATCGATGGCGTTCATCAGCTTCCGGGTAGCGCCCAGACTGCTGACCACCGCCACCCGCACGTCGCCTGCGCCGGGGATGGTGAACACCGCTTCCTTCCAGCTGTCCAGCCCCCGGACGGAGTGGAAGGCGTCGGGATTGGGGTTTTTGCCCGTCACCATGTAGTAGGCGCTGCGCAGCGCCGCGTCCATGACGCCGCCGGTAGCGCCGAATACCACGGCCGCGCCGGTACCGGTGCCCAGCGGGCTGTCGAAGGGCGTCTCCGGCAGGACGGCGGGGTTGATCTGCTCGCCCCGGAACATCCGGACGATCTCCCGTGTGGTCAGCACCACATCCACGTCCCGGTCGCCCTCGGCGTCCTTCATGGTGGGCAGCGCCGCCTCCGCCTTCTTGGCGGTGCAGGGCATGATGGATACCACAAACAGCTTCTTGGGGTCCACGTTCAGCTGATCGGCGAAGTAGCTCTTGACCACCGCGCCGAACATCTGCTGGGGGCTCTTGGCGGTGGACAGATTGCCGATGTAGGCGGGGAACTGGCTCTTGACGAACCGCACCCAGCCGGGACAGCAGCTGGTGAACATGGGCCAGTGGTACTTGTTCCGGTGGGTAAAGCGCTCCAGGAACTCGCTGCCCTCCTCCATGATGGTCAGATCAGCGGCGAAATTGGTGTCGAACACATAGTCGAAGCCCATGGTCTTCAGCGCCGTGACCATCCGTTCCGCCGAGGCGTACTTGGGATCGAGGTGGGAATACTCCGCCCACGCCGCCCGGACGGCGGGCGCCATCTGTACCACGGTGATGCGCTGGGGATCTGCCAGCGCGTCGAAGACCTTGCCGGTGTCGTCGTGCTCCTGCAGACCGCCCACGGGACAGTGGGTGATGCACTGGCCGCAGAACGTGCAGTCGCTCTCGCCCAGCGTGCGGGTACGGGCCACGCCCACGGTGGTGTGGGAGCCGGTGCCCATCAGATCCCAGATGCCCATGGTCTGCACCTTGTCGCAGATCTGGATGCAGCGCATGCACTTGACGCAGCGGTTCTCAATGCGCACCACGGGATTGGAGAAATCCGGGGGCGCGTTCCGCAGGTCATCGATGTAGTGCTCGCCCAGCAGGTTATAGTCGTTGGTGAGCTGCTGGAGCTTGCAGTTGCCGCTGCGGGTACACTTGGTACACTTGGTGTCGTGCTGGCTCAGCAGCAGCCGCAGGTTCACCCGCCGCGCCTCCCGGACGCGGGGGGAGTTGGTGTGTACGGCCATACCCTCGTCCACCACATTGTCGCAGGCGGGGACGAGCCGGGGCTGACCCTCCACCTCCACCATGCAGATGCGGCACGCGCCGATCTCGTTGATGTCCTTCAGATAGCACAGAGTGGGGATGTCGATGTGTATGGAGCGGGCCGCCTCCAGAATGGTGGTGTCCTCCGGCACCGTAACGGTGCGCCCATCAATGGTCAGCGTTACCATTTGACGTTCCTCCCTCCTCTGAAAATACCGTAGCCGAAGTGGTCGCAGCGCAGGCAGCGGGACGCCTCGGTGCGGGCGCCCTCCTCCGTCAGGCCGCATTCGATGTCCTCAAAGTCGCACCGGCGCTGACAGGCCTCCCGCTCGGTGGTGTTGATGCGTCCGTGGGGGCCGCGGTTATTCAGCCGCGGCGACGGGATGTCCACATCCACCTCGATCTCGTGCTGGAAGCCCAGGTGCGTGTCGATGTTGGCCGCCGCCACCTTACCGGCGGCGATGGCACGGATGGCCGTGGCCGGGCCGGTGACGCAGTCGCCGCCGGCGAACAGGTTGTCCATATCGCCTACCTGCCCGGACAGGCCCGCCACGAACACGCCCCGCTTGATGGGCACGCCCGCCTGCTCGAAGCCCTGGATCTCGATGCCCTGTCCGATGGCCGCCACGATGATGTCCGCCGGGATGCGTACCTCCGGCAGATCGGCCTTGTTGGGCCGGGGCCGCCCGGACTTGTCGGCCTCGCCGATGATCTGGGGCTGTACCCACAGGGCGGCGGCGCAGCCGTTCTCATCAGCCTCAATGCGGACGGGCGCCATCAGCGGCTTGATCTCCGCGCCCTCAGCCAGCGCGCCGGTGATCTCGTCGGGCAGCGCCGTCATGTCCTCCACGCGGCGGCGGTAGACGCATGTCACCTTGTCCGCCCCCAGCCGGATGGAGCTGCGGGTCACGTCCATGGCCACGTTGCCGCCGCCGATGACCACCACCTGCTTGCCGGTGAAGTCGGGCATCACGTCGTCGCCGATGGAGCGCAGCATCTCCACGGCGGACATCACATTCCTGCTGTCCTCGCCGGGGATCCCCACCTTTTTGTCCTGATGGGCGCCGATGGCGATATACAGACAGTCGTAATCCTTTTGCAGTTCCTCCACCCAGACGTCGGTGCCGACGGTGGTGTTGGTATGGGTTTCAATGCCCAGCGACAGGATGGACGCGATCTCCGCGTCCAGCAGGTGCCGGGGGAACCGGTAGCTGGGGATGCCGTAGCGCAGCATACCGCCCAACTTGTCCCGCTCCTCGAACACCGTGACCTTGTGGCCCATCAGCGCCAGATAGTAGGCGCAGCTCAGGCCGCTGGGGCCGCCGCCGATGATGGCCACCCTTTTGCCGGTGGACGGCGCGCAGACGGGCTGGGGCACGTCCCCGGCGTGATCCACGGCATAGCGCTTCAGACCCCGGATATTGATGGCGTCGTCGATCATGTTCCGGCGGCACCGGGCCTCGCAGGGGTGCTCGCAGATGTAGGCGCAGGCGGTGGGGAAGGGATTGTCCTTACGGATCAGGCGCACGGCGTCGGCGTAGCGTCCCTCGCCCACCAGTGCCATGTAGCCCGGCACGTCCACGCCGGCGGGACACAGCGCCACACAGGGGACCGGCAGCTGCAGACCGGCCAGACACCGGTGGTGCAGGATGTGCTCCTCGTAGTCGTCCCGGAAACCGTCCAGACCGTCCAGCACCAGCCGCGCCGCGTCCCGTCCGATGGCGCAGTCGGCGGTGTTCACAACGGTGCGGGCCGTCTTTTCGATGATGTCGATGGTGCTCAGGTCGGCGGAGCCGTCCAGCACCGTTTCGATGAGCTTGCTCAGCTGCCCCAGACCGATGCGGCAGGGCACGCACTTGCCGCAGGACTGGGCGTGGCACAGCGTCAGAAACGCCAGCGACATGTCCACGGGACACAGGCCCGGAGGACTGGCGGCGATGCGGCGCTCCACGTCGCGGTAGAGGTTATCCACCACCGTCTGTGCGCGGCTGGGACTCTTGATATCAAGTCTGCTCAAGGCAGAACCCTCCTTTCGTCTGCGCTGCGCGGACAACCGTCCGGTGGGCGCAGAACAGAGCTTAAGTTGAGATAAGAATGCCACAAAAAACGAAAAAAGTCAATCAAAACAAAAAAGTTGTATAAGTGAGGAAAAATTCTCTAAAACTGCCGCTTAGGGCATGAAAAAATTTTAACATACTCCAACGGCACGGCAAGAAAAATAGTATTCTCACGAAACTGTTTACTCCGGGGAGTATTTTTCGACCGCGCCGCCGCTTTCCGCCCCCGCGGCCCTTGCGCTTGACAGTACCGTCTGCGGGATATATAATCCACCTGTGTACATGGCACGACAGCATCTATTGCACGACAGAGGGCATCCCCGCCGGCTGCGCGGCCAGACAGGGGGTGCCTGCTTTTGCCGCAGAGCCTGCGGCATCACTGAGGTACTGCTATGAACTTTCGACTGATCGCAAATACCACCAGCTATGTGCTGTGGGTGGAGGCCGGCTTCCTGCTGCTGCCGCTGGCGGCGTCGGTGCTGTACGGCGAGGCGTGGCTGCCGTTTTTCGGCACGGCGGTGCTGTGCATCCTGCTGGGCACGGCGCTGCATCTGGTGCCGGTAAAAAAGGCGCAGATGCACAGCCGCGACGGCTTTATGGCCGTGGCGCTGGGCTGGATCGCCCTGTCCCTCACCGGTGCGCTGCCCTATGCGTTCACCGGCGCGCTGACCCACTATGTGGACGCGGTGTTTGAAACGGTGTCCGGCCTGACCACCACCGGCTCCACGGTGTTTCCGGAGGTGGAGCATCTGCCCCGCAGCGTTCTGCTGTGGCGCTCCCTGACCCAGTGGATGGGCGGCATGGGCGTGCTGGTGCTGTTTCTGGCGCTGATGCCCAAGCTGGGGGACGGCGCGGTGTACCTGATGCGGGCGGAGAGCCCCGGGCCCATCAAGTCCAAGCTGGTGCCCAAGGTGGGCAGCACCGCCAAGATCCTCTATGCCATCTATGTGGCGCTGACCGTGCTGGAGATGGTGTGCCTGCGTCTGGCGGGGGCGACGTGGTTCTCCGCCGTCAACCACGCCTTTACCACCATGGCCACCGGCGGCTTTTCCATCTACAACACGTCGCTGTCAGGCGCAAGCCCGGCGGTGATGTGGATCGTGACGGCGTTCTCGTTTCTGGCCGGCGTCAACTTCTCCCTGCCGTTTCTGGCCGTTACCGGACGGCTCCGCGCCGCCCTGCGCAGCGAGGAGCTGCGGGTCTACCTGTCCATCGTGGTGGGTGTCACGCTGCTGATCTGCCTGTGCCTGCGGGTGCAGGCCGGTGTGCCGCTGGGCGAATCCGTCACGGACGCGGCGTTCCAGACCGTGACCATCATCACCACCACCGGCTTTGCCACGGTGGACTTCGCCCTGTGGCCCACGTTCTGCCGTATGGCCCTGCTGGTGCTGATGTTCACCGGCGGCTGCGCCGGCTCCACCTCCGGCGGCATAAAGCTGTCCCGGGTGCTGATCCTGTGGAAGTCGCTGGTGCGTGAGCTGAAGCGGATGGTGCATCCCAACCACGTCAGCGTCATCAAGGTGGATGGCCAGCCGGTGGAGGAGCGGGTGGTGTCGTCCACGGGAGCCTACATCATGGCCTATATGGCGGTGCTGCTGGCCGGTGCGCTGGTGGTCAGCTGGGACAACTACGGCTTTCAGGAGTCCTTCGCCGCGTCCCTGACCTGCATCAGCAACGTGGGCCCCGGTCTGGGCATTCTGGGGCCGATGGAAAACTTTTCCATTCTGTCGCCCCTGAGCAAGATCGCCCTGTCGCTGGAGATGCTGACGGGCCGTCTGGAGCTGATGCCCATGCTTGCGCTGCTGACCCGCGGCGCGTGGCGCGACAGATAAAAAACCAGATATCAACAGAATCTTATAAAATTAACGTAAAAATAAATTCATGGTGTGCCGAACCTGCTATTGACCTGAAGCATATCATGAATTTATTTTTACAGGTTCCGGGAAATTCCCGAAAAAATTCCGGCATAATTTTGTTGCAAATGCAACACGATTTTCGCGGTTGGCGGCGGTATACTGACGTTGTCAAACAGAACAGGAGGGATCACATGATCCGAAAGATCATTCACATCGACGAGGAAAAGTGCAATGGCTGCGGCCGCTGCGTCCACGCCTGCCACGAGGGGGCCATTGACCTGGTGAACGGCAAGGCAAAGCTGATGCGGGAGCATTACTGCGACGGGCTGGGCGACTGCCTGCCGTCCTGTCCCACCGGCGCCATCACCTTTGAGGAGCGGGAGGCCCCGGCCTACGACGAGGCGGCGGTAAAGGCGGCGCAGGCCGCCAGAGCCGCGTCCGGTGCGGCGGCGCATACCGGCGGCTGTCCCGGCAGTCGTATCCGCCAGATGGCGGCCAAGACCCCGGCGGCAGCGGGGGAGCCCGTGCCCGGCCAGCTCACCAACTGGCCGGTGCAGATCAAGCTGGCGCCGGTGAACGGCCCCGCCTTCGCGGGCCGCGACCTGCTGATCGCCGCCGACTGCACCGCCTACACCTACGGCGATTTCCACCGCCGGTTCCTGACGGGGCGGACGCTGCTCATCGGCTGTCCCAAGCTGGATATGACGGATTACAGCGAGAAGCTCACCGCCATACTCCGGGAGAACGACATCCGCTCCGTGACGCTGCTGCGGATGGAGGTGCCCTGCTGCGGCGGGCTGGAGCACGCAGTGAAAACGGCGCTGGCCGCCTGCGGGAGGGACATTCCCCTGACGGTGCAGGTGGTCAATATCGACGGTACGCTGGCAGAGTAAAAAACGCAGAACAGGACGCAGATCACAGTCTGCGTCCTGTTTTTGCATGGTATGTTATATACAAGGTGTCCGTCAGGGATTGGCGGCGCAGTAGGCCTCATAGCGGCTCTGAAGCCAGTCCTGCAGCTGCCGGACGCCGTCCTCGTCCCACGGGAAGTCCTGCTCCTCAACGTCCCGTGCCAGCTCGTAGCACAGCTGGGAGTAGACGGCGGCGTGGAGCAGTCCCGCGTCCTTGTCGGTCTTGAAGCGGTAGCGGAACTCCCCGATGGAGCCGGTGTAGACAAAGGCCCGCTTGAACCAGCGGGGCGTGAATTCGGCAAACTGAGGGTGCATGGAGACTCATCCTTTCCGGGAAAATAGAGGGGCGGCGGGTGGCCGTCCATTCCTATCATACCACAAAAGGTGCGGTTTGTCCAAGAAGTTTTCGCAAATGCTTGTTGCAAACAGACCGAACGTATGGTACAATATCCGCAAGGCGGCCATTGTACGGAGCACGCCGTTTTTCCCGCTCGGCGGGGCCGGGCAGCCGAAAAAACAACAGATGCTACCATGGCGCTTCGCGCCGTGATACAATATGAGATACGGGGACGCGGGCCTGCGGGCCGCGCCGCCAGACGGGAAAGAGGTAGAGGTCTTATGAACAATGCAGTCAAGCGTATCGGCGTACTGACCAGCGGCGGCGACGCGCCGGGTATGAACGCCTGCATCCGCGCGGTGGTGCGCAGCTCGCTGGCCCGGGGCATCGAGTGCGTGGGCATTCGCCGGGGCTATGCCGGACTCATCGCCGGCGACTTTATGGAGATGGACAACTCCAGCGTCAGCCGCATCATCAACCGGGGCGGCACTATCCTGTACAGCGCGCGGTGCGATGAGTTCCGCACCAGGGAGGGCCAGCAGAAGGCGGCCAACACCTGCAAGCTGCTGGGGCTGGACGGTCTGGTGGCCATTGGCGGCGACGGTACGTTCCGGGGCGCGCAGGATCTGTCCAAGTTCGGCATCTCTGTGGTTGGCATCCCCGGCACCATCGACAACGACATCGTCTGCACCGATTACACCATCGGCTTTGATACCGCCGCCAACACGGCGGTGGAATGCATCGACCGGCTGCGGGACACTATGCAGTCCCACGAGCGCTGCTCCGTGGTGGAGGTCATGGGCCACCGGGCCGGGTATCTGGCGCTGTATGTGGGCGTGGCCGTGGGCGCTACGGCGGTGCTGGTGCCGGAGCGGGCATACGACTTCGACCTGCATGTGGCCGAGAAGATCCGCCGGGCGCGGCTCAGCGGCAAGACCAACTTTATGATCGTGGTGGCCGAGGGCGCGGCCAGCGGCATCGCCGTGGGTGAGGAGATCCGGGAGAAGCTGGGGCTTGATCCCCGCGTCACCATTCTGGGCCACATCCAGCGGGGCGGCAACGCCAGCGCCAAGGATCGCGTCATGGCCACCCGCATGGGCTACGAGGCGGTGCAGCTGCTGGCAGAAGGGCAGACCAACCGTATCATCTGCGCCAGCGGCGAGCAGATCGTCAATGTGGACATCGACGAGGGCCTTGCCATGAAGAAGACCCTGAATCCGGAGGAGCTGGAGGTCATGACGGTCATGACCGGGCGGTAAAAAGAGCAAAAAAATTCCCCGACACCTGTCGGGGAATTTTTTTGCTCTTTATGCATCGTACAGGCCGAGGATGACGATGCCGGCCACCACCAGCGCGATCATGGCGTAGTGCCGCCAGCTCAGCTTCTCCTTGAGGAACAGGCGGCTCCACAGCACGGAGGCCACGCAATAGGCGGAGATGATGGGGGCGGCCAGCGCCACATGGGCCGTGTCCGCCAGCGCGTAGATGTAGGCGAACTGGCCCGCCGTCTCGCAGATAGCGCCCACGTACTTGGGGCCCTCCCGCTTGGGGACGAGCTTGCTCTTTTTAATGAGCACCACATAGATAAAGCACACGATAGCGGCCAGCAGGAACGTCAGCTCATAGGCGCAGTTGGCGCTGTCCTCGTTCAGCGTCTCCAGCACGCGGCTGTCGGCAAAGGTGCCCAGCGCGTCCAACAGGCAGTAGATCACCGGCAGCGCCAGCGCCAGCACCGACTTGGCGTAGCGATGGTTGCTGGCCTCCTGCCGGGCGGCCCGCAGGTCGTCGTCCTCCCGCGCCTCCACGATGCCAAGGCCGATGACGCCCACGCAGACCAGCGCCGTGGCCACCAGCTGAGCGGGTACCAGATCGCCCAGACCGCCGGTGACCAGCGCCAGAACGGCCACCAGCGCACCGGAGGAGTTGCAGATGGGGGAGGAGATGGACAACTCGATGTACCGCAGGCCGATGTAACCGATGGTCATAGAGCTGATGTACAGCAGGGACACCGGCAGGTAAGTGAGAAGGATGCTGCCGTTGATCTCCGTGCCGTTGATGAAAATTTCGTAGGCCGCGTGGAGACCCATCACAAGGCCCACGGCCATGACCATCTTGAGATGGCTGTACTTATCGTCCGCATCCTGACAGCCGATCTTGCTGAACAGGTCGGAGCCGCTCCAGCAGATCAGCGCGATGAGGGAAAACCAAAACCACATAATATTCTCCTTTTAAGTTTACATAAGATTATTTTCGGGAGAATGCTGCGGGTGGCGGACGCCGTCGAAAAGGGTGGTTAGGGAGGAGCATAGTTACCTCTGAGAGTTTACATAATTATAGCGAGATGAGGCCGGCCTCCAGCATTTTCTGAAGGCTCATCAGGATACCGAGCTTGGCGTGATACCACGTCAGGCCGCCCTGAAAGTACACAGCGTAGGGCGGGCGGATGGGGCCGTCGGCGGAAAGCTCGATGGAGCTGCCCTGCACGAAGGCGCCGGCGGCCATGATGACTTCGCTGTCATAGCCGGGCATGGCCCACGGCTCCGGCGTCACATAGCTGTCCACCGGCGCGGCGGCCTGGATGCCCTTGCAGAAGGCCACCATACCCTCGCGGCTGCCCAGCTCCACGGCCTGAATGATGTCGTGGCGGGTCTCGTCGGCGGCGGGTACTACGCGGAAGCCCAGCTTTTCATAGCAGGCGGCGGCGAACAGCGCGCCCTTCACGGCGGAGGCTGTGACGGTGGGGGAGAGGAAGAAGCCCTGATACAGCTGGGTCAGCAGGCCCAGATTGGCGCCGACCTCCCGGCCCAAGCCGGGGGCGGACAAACGGCGGGCACAGCGGTCGATGAGGTCGGCCCGGCCGCAGACATAGCCGCCGGTGGGGGCCAGACCGCCGCCGGGATTCTTGATGAGGCTGCCTACGATCATGTCCGCGCCCACGTTGGACGGCTCCCGCAGCTCGGTAAACTCGCCGTAGCAGTTGTCCACCATGCAGATGACATCCGGTTTGCACTGCTTACAGAAGGCAATCAGCTCACCGATTTGATCCACGGAGAAGCTGGGGCGGGTGGCGTAGCCCTTGGAGCGCTGGATGGTGATGAGCTTGGTCTTTTCATGGATGGCGGCCCGAATACCGTCATAGTCAAAGCTGGCGTCGGGCAGCAGATCCACCTGCCGGTAGGAAACGCCGTACTCCTGGAGGGAGCCGGCGGAGGGGCGGATGCCGATGACCTCCTCCAGCGTGTCGTAGGGCCCGCCCACGGGGCTGAGCAGCTCGTCGCCGGGCAGCAGATTGGCGCCCAGTGCCAGCGCCAGCGCGTGGGTGCCGCAGGTGATCTGGGGGCGCACCAGCGCCGCTTCGGTGCCGAAGCAGTCGGCGTAGACGCGCTCCAGATTGTCGCGGCCCTCGTCGTCGTAGCCGTAGCCGGAGGAGAGGTTGAAGTGGTTGGCGGCCAGCCGGTTCTTCTGCATGGCGGCGATGACCTTCAGCTGATTGGCCTCGGCAATGGCGTCGATGGACGCGAAGCGGTCTTTCAGGCCGGCGAGAACGCCCTCGCCGAAGGTGAGCACGGCGTCGCTGACGCCGAGGGTTTTGTACTGTTCCAGCATAGTCGATACCTCACTCGGGAAATTTGACGCCGTTCAGGCGCATGATGAGCCGGATGGGATAGTCCCGATCCAGATAGTGCCGCGCGTACCAGTCGTAGGTGGCGGCGGGCAGGTGTACCAGCTCCGGGGCCTCGCAGCGCAGGGCCTCGAAGGTCTTGCGGTCGCCGCTGAGCAGGGCGGCCACCACGTCCAGCCGGCCCTCCTGCGCCAGACGCAGCAGCGCGGTATCCATGACGGCGGCGCAGATCTGCTCGTCCTCACCGGCGTAGTCCTGCCGGTGGGCCAGCCAGTAGAGGAACTCCTCCGGGTCCAGATCCAGCTTGGTGGTGATCTGGCTCAGCTTAAAGAACTCGGCGCGATCCATACGCTTGAGCACGTCGATGAGGTACTGCACCAGTCCATCGTCCATGGCGATGCAGTCCAGAAACACCTCGAAGGCGTGCTTACCGGCGTCGGGGTCAGGCTCGGAGGGCGCGGCGTCCGCCTGCGGGACGGGGGGCGCATCCGGGACGGGCGCACTCTCGGTGAACAGCTCCTCCGGCAGGGCGTCGCCGTCCTGCGCGGCGCAGGCGCGGACAAAGGCGGCCATGCCCATGGCCTGCAGCTGCTGTCCCAGCGCCTGTATGCGGGCGCTCTCGTCACCGTCCTCCGGCAGGGTGATACCCTCCGGCGCAGGGCGCTTGCCCTCCCACACCTCGGTCATATATTGGAGATAATAGTCAAAAAGGGTCATCGTATCCCTCGCTTTCCAACATGGTATCTTACCATACAGAGGTTGCCAATGCAAGAAATATCGGGTATGATGGGAGAAGAAAGGGGGCGGAGCCGTTGTACTGGGTCTATGTGCTGGTGTGCCGGGACGGCAGTCTGTATACCGGGATGACCAACGACCTGCGCCGCCGCATGGCGCTGCACATGACGGGGAAGGGCGCAAAGTACACCCGTGCCCATCCGCCTCAGGCGCTGGCGGGGCTGTGGCGCTGCGGCGGCAAGACGGCGGCGGCCCGGCTGGAATACGCCGTCAAGACCCTGCCGCGGGCGCGGAAGCTGGCGCTGCTGGCCGCGCCGGAGCAGGTAGGGGAGGTGTTCCCGGCGCTGGCCGGGTACGACTGCGCGCCGGTGCGGGACGCGGCGCTGGAGCAGCTGCTGGAGGGGAAATACGATGATTGACATAAAACTGTACGCCGCGCCCATGGAGGGACTGACCACCTACATCTGGCGCAGGGCGCAGCGGGATATCTTCGGCGGGGCGGACAAATACTTTACGCCGTTTCTGTCCCCCAACGGGAATCTGGCGTTCCAGCGGAAGGAGCTGGACGAGGTGACGCAGAGGGAGGGGGACGTCGTGCCCCAGCTGCTGACCAACCGGGGGGATCATTTCGTGTGGGCGGCGCGGGAGCTGTACGCCATGGGGTACCGGGAGGTGAACTTCAACCTGGGGTGCCCCTCCGGCACCGTCACCGCCAAGCACAAGGGGGCGGGGCTGCTGGCCTATCCGGAGGAGCTGGAGCGGTGTCTGGAGGAGATATTTTCCGCGCTGCCGGACATGCGGGTATCCGTCAAGACACGCATCGGAAAGAACGACCCAGCGGAGTGGCCGCGGCTGCTGGCTATCTATGAGAAGTACCCCCTGTCGGAGCTGATCGTCCACCCGAGGGTGCAGAAGGAGTTCTACCGGGGCGCGGTACACCGGGACGCCTTTGAAGCGGCGCTGGCGGTGCGGCGGGACGCGCCGGTGTATAACGGCGACCTGTTCACGGCAGCGGAGGCGGAGGAGCTCTGCCGCCGGTACCCGCAGGTGCGGGCGGTGATGCTGGGCCGGGGACTTGCGGCCGATCCGGCACTATGCCGGCGGCTGCGGGGCGGGAGCGCCGCCTCACGGCAGGAGCTGACGGCGTTCCATGACCGGCTGCTGGAGGACTACCGGCAGCGGCTGTCCGGGGACACGCCGGTGCTGCACCGGATGCGGGAGCTGTGGAGCTGGCTGGGCGGCAGCTTCGACGGCGCGGAGCGGGAGCGGAAGACCATCCGCAAGGCCCGGACGCTGGAGGAGTACCTGCCGGCGGCGCGGGGACTGCTGGCACAATGCCCCCTGCGGGAAAACGCGGCGGTGGAGAAATAAAGAATATCCCGCAGCGCCGCTGCGGGATATTTTTTATGCGGTTCGGTAAGCGATGGGGTTCAGGAGGCGCGCTTGTCCAGAATATACACGGTCACGTTGCGCCGGCCCCAGCTGCGGCAGTCCCCGTAGGTGGGGAACCACAGATCCACGATGTTGCCCTTGATGGCGCCGCCGCAGTCCAACGCCGTGCCCATGCCGTAGACGCGGCTGCCGTTGGTGGTCTGGATGAACATTTTGGTATAATAGGGGATGACCTTGGGGTCCACGGCGATGGTGCCGACGCCCACACTGGCGCCCACAGCCGTCGTCCACGCGGCGCCGCCGTCGCCGCCGCTGTAATAGGCGGTGGAGCTGCAGGTCATGACCCTGGAGTAGGTCATGGTGTCGCCGGACTTGAAGTAGAGGAGGCCGCCCTCGCCGTCCGCGTTGGGCACCACGCGCTCAATGGTGTCGTCGCGGGCCACCTCGTAGACACGGGTGCCGTAGCGGACCAGCTCGGCGTGGGAGGTGTCGTGGCTGGCGCCTACATAGCGGGTGGATACCACCTCGCCCCGCACCATGGTGTCCTCATACGTCTCGATGATGTGGCCGGAGACGCCCTTGCGGATCACCGTCTCCGTGCCCTTGTCCATCAGGGGATCGGGGGTGCGCTCCACGGCGTAGTCCGTCTCCACCGTTACAAAGTGCTGGTAGGTCAGAGAGCTGCTGATGCGCAGGGACAGCTCGTCGCCGGTGAGATCCAGCTCCACCATCTCGTCGCTGCCCAGCCGGATGCCGCAGCGATCCAGAAAGACCGGCAGGCGCTCGCCCCGGGTTTCGGCGGTGACGGTATGGCCGTTGTGGTGTACCGTGACGGTGCGGCCGGACTGGAGGATATACTGCATGGCGTGGCTGCCGCCCAAGCTGCGGCGCATGGAGAGGTAGTCACGATCCAGCTCCGCCGTGTCCTGCGACACCACCTGCGGCCCGGAGTCGGTGACGAGGACGCAGATGGCGTCCAGCGCGGGGGCGGCGGGGGTCAGGGACACGCCCACGAAGATGGCCGCCGTCAGGGTGGTCATGGCCGTCAGGCGCACCAGCCAGTTGTCCCGCAGCGCCGCGGAAAAGCCCACCAGCACCGGCGCGTGGAGAAACGCGCGCCAGCCCTGAACAAAGCGGGAGCGGAGGAAGTTGTGATACATCTGTTTCTGGTCTGTGACCACCGCGTCCCATGTCCATGCCACCCAGTAGCCCACGGCGCGGACGCCGCGGCGCACAAGGCGCGCAAGACAGTAAGGGGCGTCGTGGATGGCTTGGCACACGGAAGCGGGGGTCAGCTTGGGGCGGCGGTGTACGGGGGCGACGCGCCGGCCTGCAGTTTCGATTCGTTCCATAGTACCTCGCAGTATGGCCGCCCGGCCCGGTTCTTAAACAGGGCGGCGGCAGTTTTTGAAATAATTTGTAACTTTTGTTACCAATAAGCAATACTCGTGGAGTATAGCACCATCCGGTTTTTTTGTCAAGTTTTCCCTTTCTTTTTGGGAAAATACCCCACTTTTGGCGTTGCAGGGCGGGGAATGGCGTGTTACAATAGGAAAAAAGGGGGTGCGGACATGGAGCAGCTGCGGGAATTGCTGGGCGTCGGACGGGGCGTGACGGCGGTGATGGGCAGCGGCGGCAAGACCAGCCTGCTGTACCAGCTGGCAGAGGAGCTGCGGCCCTGCGGCACGGTGCTGCTGGCCACCACCACCCACATCATGCGGCCGCCCCAGTATCCCTTTGCCGGGACGGCGGAGGAGCTGGCGGCGGCGCTGGCGGCACACGGCGCGGCCTGCGCCGGCAGCTATACGCCGGAGGGAAAGCTGACGGCCCCGGCCTTCGCGGGCTGGCAGCAGGCGGCGGACTTCGTGCTGGTGGAGGCGGACGGCTCCAAGCGCCTGCCCGCCAAGGCCCACGAGACGTGGGAGCCGGTGCTGCCGCCGGAGCGGACGCGCACCGTCTGTGTGCTGGGGGCCTCCGCCTTCGGGCAGCCTATCCGGCAGGCGGCGCACCGTCCCGCCATCTATGCCCGGCTGGCGGGGGCGCCGTGGTCGGCGTCCATCACGCCGGAGATGGCGGCGCGGGTCATCTGCGCCGAGGGGCTGTGTGATATAATTTATGTCAACCAAGTAGATGATGCGGAGCTGTCGCCGCCGTGGGCGGAGACATTTGCCAAGGCGTCCAACGTACCCGTTGTCATCGGGTCGTTACAGGCGCGGCGGTGGCGGCGGCTGGCGTGAAAGTGCAGCAAAAAAGCATGGCGCGGTATCACCGCACCATGCTTTTGTTATGTAAACCTATTGGACGGCGTCCAGCAGCGCGTCGGACAGGCGGGCGTACTCCGCCAGACCCAGCCGCTCGCCCCGGACGGTGGGGGAAAGGCCGCAGGCGGCGACGATGTCCGTCAGGGTGTCCTTGGGCAGCTCCCAGCCGGTCTGCAGGCTGTTGACCAGCGTTTTCCGCCGCAGGGCGAAGCCCGCCCGCACCGTGCGCCAGAAGGCGGTTTCCGACCGCACCTGCACCGGCGGGGCTGTGCGGGTGGCGCAGCGGATGACGGCGGACGTCACCTTGGGGGCCGGGAGGAAGCAGGTGTTGGGCACGGTGAACAGCAGCTCCGGCCGGGTGTAATACTGCATCAGCAGGGTGAACGCGCCGTAGTCGGCGGTGCCGGGAGCGGCGCAGATGCGCTGGGCCACCTCCTTCTGGATCAGTACCGTCAGGCTGTCAAAGCAGCGGGCCTCCACGCAGGCGGTGAGGAACGGGGTGGTGATGTTATAGGGCAGGTTGGCGCACAGCACGGGCCGCAGGCCGGCGAGGTGCTCCCGCACCAGCGCGGACAGGGACAGCTGCATCACATCGCCCTCCACCAGCGTGAAGTTGGGGTAGTCCGCCATCGTCTCCGCCAGCACGGGGTACAGGCGGCGATCCAGCTCCACGGACACCACCTTTCCGGCCCGGCGGGCCAGCCGGGTGGTGAGAGAGCCGATGCCGGGCCCGACCTCCACCACGCCGGTATCAGCGTCCGCGCCGCTGGCAGCGGCGATATCCTCCGCCACCCAGCCCTCGATGAGGAAGTTTTGTCCCAGAGACTTGGCGAAGCGGAAGCCGTGCCGCGTCAGCAGGGCCTGTATGTCGTTGCGGTCGCAGAGATCCATAGCGGTGCTCCTTTACGGTTCGTTGTCCGTATTGTACCACAGAAACCGGGGCTTGACAACAGGCAGCGGGGGTGGTATAGTTGCAAAAGTAAGAAAAGTTATACCAGTTATACAGAGAGGAGCGGTGATATGGGCAAGGATGAGCGGTATTTTATGAGCAGCGTCAGGCTGGGGCCCAAGGGGCAGATCGTCATCCCCAAGGAGGCGCGGGCCATGTTCGGGCTGGAGCCGGGGGATACGCTGGTGCTGCTGGCGGATAAGAAGAAGGGCATCGCCCTGCAGACCACGGACAAGCTGAATCCCCTGCTGCGCAAGGCGTTCAACGCACTGCCGGAGGATGAAGGGGCGGTGGAGGAGCCGTGAACGTGCTGGAGGTGCGGGAGTTGCGCAAGACGTATCCCGCGTTTACGCTGAAGGGCGTGTCGCTGGACGTGCCGCAGGGGGCCATCGTGGGCTTCATCGGCCGCAACGGCGCGGGCAAGAGCACCACGCTGAAGTCCGTTCTGGGGCTGGTGCATCCGGACGGCGGCACGGTGCGGGCCTTCGGGCTGGACTACGCCGCCAACGAGGCGGCCATCCGGCGGCGCATCGGTGTGGTGCTGGGCGGCATCGACTTCTACCCCAAGAAGAGGGTGGGGGTCATCACCGATGTGACCCGGCGGTTTTACAGCAACTGGGACGAGAAGAAGTACCGCCACTATCTGGAGCTGTTCGCCATCGACGAGAGCAAGCGGGTGGATCAGCTGTCCAGCGGCATGAAGGTGAAGTACATGATCGCGCTGGCGCTGAGCCACGGCGCCGAGCTGCTGCTTCTGGATGAGCCTACCAGCGGGCTGGATCCCGTATCCCGGGACGAGCTGGTGGAGCTGTTCCGGCACATCGTGGCGGACGGGACGCGGAGTATCCTGTTCTCCACCCATATCACCTCCGATCTGGAGAAGTGCGCCAGCCACATCGCCTTCATCAAGGACGGCGAGATGCTGTATAACGGCGGCGCGGCGGATTTCAGGGAGAGGTTCCGGGACAAGGGCGAGACAATGGAGGACATCATCGTGGCCGTGGAGAGGAGGGAGCTGGATGACAGCGCTATTATATAAGCAGCTCCGGCTGGTGTGCCATCCCATGACGCCCGTCTTCTGCCTGTTCGGCGTGATGGTGCTCATCCCCAACTACCCCTATACCGTCATCTTTTTCTATGTGACGCTGGGGCTGTTCTTCACGTTCCTGAACATGCGGGAGCAGAAGGACATCTACTATTCGGCGCTGCTGCCGGTGCCCAAGCGGGACACAGTGAAGGCCGGGTGCCTGTTCACGGTGCTTATCGAGCTGCTGTCGCTGGTGCTGCTGGCGCCGTTCGCCGCGCTGGCGGTGCACCTGCAGCCGGGGAAGGACAATTTGGTGGGGCTTGACCCCAACGCGGCGCTGCTGGCCGCCGGATTTCTGCTGTACGCCGTGTTCAACGCCGTGTTCCTGCCGTCGTTCTACAGAAGCGGCTACAAGGTGGGCGTGTCGTATCTGAAGGCCGTGATCCCCATGGCGGCGGCCATGATCGCGTGCGAGGCGCTGCCCCACCTCCCGGCGCTGGGCTGGCTGGACGATCTTGACCGCGCCGCCCAGCTGCGGCAGCTGCCGTATTTCGTCGCCGCCGTGCTGCTCTACGGCATCGGCACGGTGCTTACGTTCCGGAGGGCGGCGGCGCAGTATGAAAAAGTTGATCTGTGACAACAACGACCGGCGTGAGCCGGTCGTTGCTTTATTAGATCATCCAGTAGGGAGGCTGAGGAGTCTGCCCCTCGGGTAGGGGAATGACCACGTCTGTCCGCACGTCGCCGTACAGCGTCTTGTGCTGCGCCATGATATTTTCCAACGGTTCGACAGTGCCACACAGCAGCGCCTGCCAGACCATGCCGCAGGTGGACATGATATAGGCGGGAGTGAACCCATTGCGAATATAAAACTGGATACGCCGCAGACGCAGTGCGTTTTCCGCGTCACTGCCTCCTGGCACAGGAAACTCCGCCTCCGCTACCAGAGGCCGTCCCTGCTGCTCCAGCCGCAAAAGCATATCACTGCCCAGCCCTTCATTACGACGAGCGCGTGTGGTTCCCAGATAGTCCAGCAGTACCAGAGGTATTGTCGCATTTTTCCACAGGGCGGCGTAACTCAGCAGCTCATCTTCGTCAAACAGTCCCCATACCTCGTAACGTCCTTCCTCCAGCAGACGGAGAATATCGGGCAGAGGCTTGCGTTCCTGCGGGACAAAAGCCTCGGATAGCTGGTCGTGATACCAGCGGGGGTATTCCTTTGCGGTTAACAGGCGAAAATTCATAGACGTTCCTCCTTCAACAGCCGCTGTATATCCTCCGGCAGCGGGGCGGTGACGTCGATGACCGCGCCGGTGACGGGGTGCAGCATCCGCAGGTGATAGCTGTGGAGGGCGGGACGGGCGATGAGAGACTTGTCCTCCGTGCCGTAGAGCCAGTCGCCGGTGAGGGGGCAGCCGATGGCGGCCATGTGTACCCGCAGCTGGTGGGTGCGGCCGGTGGTGGGCGTCAGGCGCAGCAGCGCCCGTCCGTTGGCGGCGGAGAGAACCTGATAGTGGGTGTGGGCCGACTGCCCGCCGGGGGCGGGGCAGCGCTTCAGCAGCGAGCCCTCCGCCCGGCCCAGAGGCAGGTCGATGTCCCCCTCCGGGTGAGGGGGCAGGCCGTCGCACACGGCGCGGTAGTCCCGTTGGAAGCCGTCGGTATGGAGCAGCGTCATGCAGCGGGCGTGGACGAAGCCGGTCTTGGCCACGGCCATGACACCGGTGGTGCCCCGATCCAACCGGTTCACGGCGTGGAAGCTGTCGCTTTGCAGGTAGTGGGCCACGGCGCCGGCGATGGTGGCCGTCTCCTCCGTCAGGGCGGCGGGGTGGATGGCGATGCCGGCGGGCTTGTCCAGCAGCAGAAGATCCTCGTCCTCGTAGAGGACGGTCAGGGGGTAGTCCACCGGCAGGATGTGGGGATTCTCGCCGGGGGGATCGGACACGTCGGCGCACAGCAGGTCGCCGGTGTGGGCCACGGCCCGGACGGTGACGGGTGCGCCGTTCAGCGTGATGGCGTCGCGGAACTTCAGGCGGCTCAGCAGGCTGTGATCGATATGCCACAGGCTGCGGAGCAGCTGCCTGACGGTAAGACCGTCCTCTCCGGCGGTGACGGTGTGGGTCAGTATACGCATGGTGCACCTCCTTCCGAAAAACAGTATAGCATATTTTCCGGGAATGTGGTATCATAAATGCACTAATCCGAAAAAGGGAGGGCCTGACTATGGCATCCAAGGTGTATTTTGCCGACCTGCGGGCGGACTATCACGAGAATTTGCAGCAGAAGCTGACCCGGCTGATGAAAACGGCGGGCATGGGCGATATCGATTTCAGCGAGAAGTATGTGGCCATCAAAATGCATTTCGGCGAGCCGGGCAACCTGGCGTTCCTGCGGCCCAATTGGGCCAAGACCGTGGCGGACTTTGTGAAGGAGCGGGGCGGCAAGCCGTTCCTGACGGACTGCAACACCCTGTATGTGGGCGGGCGGAAGAACGCGCTGGACCATCTGGACAGCGCCATGCTCAACGGCTTCAGCCCCATGACCACCGGCTGTCAGATCCTCATCGCCGACGGTCTGAAGGGCAACGACGAGGTGGAGGTGCCGGTGGCCGGCGGCGAGTATGTGCGCTGTGCCAAGATCGGCCGGGCCGTCATGGATGCCGATGTGTTTATCTCCCTGACCCACTTCAAGGGCCACGAGGAGGCAGGCTTCGGCGGCTGCCTGAAAAACATCGGCATGGGCTGCGGCAGCCGCGCCGGTAAGATGGAGCAGCACAACGCCGGTAAGCCCCATGTAAAGCAGAAGCTGTGCGTGGGCTGCGGCCAGTGCCGGAAGGTCTGCGCCCACGGCGCGCCGATCATCACCGACGGCAAGGCCGTCATCGACCACGACAGATGCGTGGGCTGCGGCCGCTGCATCGCCGTCTGTCCCAAGAACGCGGTGCAGATCAACTGGGACGAGACGACCACCAACCTGAACCGGAAAATTGCCGAGTACACCAAGGCCGTGGTGGACGGGCGGCCATGCTTCCACATCGCGCTGGTCATCGACGTGTCTCCCAACTGCGACTGCCGTTCGGAAAACGATATGCCCATCGTACCCAATGTGGGTATGTTCGCCTCCTTCGACCCAGTGGCGCTGGACATGGCCTGCGTGGACGCGGTCAACGCCCAGACGCCCCTGCGGGGCTCCGCCGCCGACGGCGGGGAGGGCCATGCGCATGACCACTTCCGGCGCATCCACCCGGACACCGACTGGCGCAGCTGTCTGGAGCACGGCGAGAAGCTCGGCATCGGCACAAGGGAATACGAGCTTATCAAGATTTGAAAATGCCTGTGAAAAAGTCTCCGGCTGTGCCGGAGACTTTTTGCGTCAGTCCTCATGGGGCTTTACGTCCTGATAGAGCATGTTCCACACCACCTGATAGGCGTGGAGGGTGTCCGCGCCGCGGCAGACCATGCGCACCTCCATGTCCGGGTGCTCCCGGAGGAAGTCCATGATGGCCTTCAGCGCTACATGGGCGGCCTGTAACACCGGGTAGCCGTAGACACCGGTGGAGATGGAGGGAAAGTCCACGCTGCGGCAGCCGTGGGATACGGCCAGCATCAGGGCGCTGCGGTAGCAGGAGGCCAGCAGCGCCGCCTCACCGTGTCCGCCGCCCCGCCAGATGGGGCCGACAGTGTGGATGACATACCGGCAGGGCAGATCATAGGCGGCGGTGAGCTTGGCCTGCCCCGTCTCGCAGCCGTGGAGGGTGCGGCACTCCGCCAAAAGTCCCGGCCCGGCGGCGCGGTGGATAGCGCCGTCCACGCCGCCTCCGCCCAGCAGGGAGGTGTTGGCGGCGTTGACGATGGCATCGGTATGAGAGCGGGTGATATCGCCCTGAACGATGGAAAGCATGAATTCACCTCACAAAAAAGTACGGATAGCAGACAATATAAAGGGAATGTTCAGATCGCCGACAAAAATATTTACAGGTTTGTTCATTTGTGTTATTATAGTACGGTTAGAACAGGTATGCAACAGCGGGAAAGGAAAACCAGTGAGAAAGTATGTACCGGCCTACGAGGGGAACCTGCGCAAGCACACGCTGTCGGTGCCCCGCTGCATCAGCGAGTGCAGCGGCATCCGTGTGTTCGGGCGCCGTATCAAGTCGCTGGTGTTCAGCACGGATGTGGCCATTATCAAGAATATCAACGCCGATGCGATTATCGCGGTGTACCCCTTCACGCCCCAACCGGCTATTACACAGGCCATTATCGGCGTGTCGGATGTGCCGGTGTTCTGCGGCGTGGGCGGCGGCCTGACCAACGGCATCCGGTCGGCCAGCATGGCGGCATATGTGGAGCATCAGGGCGCCTACGGCGTGGTGTGCAACAGCAAGATCGGGCTGGAGACCATCCACGACATCAAGGACGCGGTGGAGATCCCGGTGGTGTACACGGTCATCTCGGAGAAAACGGACATACAGCCGTACCTGGACGCCGGGGTGGACATCATCAACGTGTCCGGCGCGGCCCGGACGCCGGAGATCGTGGCGGCGCTGCGGGCGCGGTACCCGGAGCTGGCTATCATCGCCACCGGCGGGCCTACGGAGGAGAGTATCCTGTCCACCATACAGGCCGGGGCCAACGCCATTACATACACGCCGCCCAGCAGCGCGTCGCTGTTTGCCAAGACCATGGCGGACAACCGCAGCGAGCTGGAATGAGACAGAGAAAAAAGAGGGGGGACTTCCGCAGGAAGTCCCCCCTCTTTTCCTGCGTTACAGGGCGAGATAGGCGCGGCACTTGGCGTCGGCCTCGCGGGCCAGCGCTTCCTCGTCCACGGTGACGAGGCGGCCGCCCTCCACGGTGACGCGGCCCTGCACCACGGTGCAGTCAACGGGGCCGCGGACGCCTACGGTGCCCAGCACCGAGCCGGCGTCGCAGCCGCAGCCCACCAGCTCCAGCCGGCGACTGTCGATCATAAAGAGGTCGGCGCACTTGCCCACGGCCAGCTGGCCGATATCGTCCCGGCCCAGCAGCCGGGCGCTGCCACGGGTGGCCATTTTCAGCACGTCGTAGCCGGTGGGGGCCTTGCGGCTGGCGGTCAGGCGGTGCAGCAGGAAGGCCACGCGCAGCTCCTCCAGCAGGCTGGAGCCGTCGTTGGAGGCGGAGCCGTCCACCGCCAGACCCACCGGCACGCCCAGCGCCAGCATCTCCGGGATGCGGGCCACGCCGCTGGCGAGCTTCATGTTGCTGATGGGGCAGTGGGCCACGCCGGTGCCGGTCTGGGCCAGCAGGCGCAGCTCCTCATCGTTGAAGTGGATGCCGTGGGCGAACCAGACGTCGTTGCCGATCCAGCCCAGACGCTCCATGTAGGCCAGCGGGCGGACGCCCTCCCGCGCCAGCATGAAGTTCTCCTCGTCCTTCGTCTCGCACAGGTGGGTGTGGAGGCGCACGCCGTACTGCCGGGCCAGAATGGCGCTTTCCCGCAGGAGGTCGGCGGACACGGAGAAGGGGGAGCAGGGGGCCAGCGCCACGCGGTGCATGGCGCCGTAGGACGGGTCGTGGTACGTCTCAATGGCGTGGACGCTGTCGCGCAGGATCTCGTCCACAGTCTGCACCACGCTGTCCGGCGGCAGGCCGCCGTCCTTTTTGCTGAGATCCATGCTGCCCCGGCTGGCGTACATGCGGATGCCCAGCTCATCGGCGGCGGCAAACTGCGCGCCCAGCAGGTCGCCGCTGCCGGCGGGGAAAACGTAGTGGTGGTCGAAGCAGGTGGTACAGCCGTGCTTCATCAGCTCGCCCATGCCGGTGAGACTGGACAGGCGGATCACATCGGCGTCCAGATTTTTCCAGATCTCGTACAGGGTGCGCAGCCAGTCGAACAGCTCCATGTTCTGCACCTGCGGCAGGTTGCGGGAGAATACCTGATAGAGGTGGTGGTGGGTGTTGACAAGGCCGGGGTAGCAGAACATGTGGCTGCCGTCGATGACGCGGCCTGCGGGGATATCCAGACCGCAGCCGATGGTCTTGATGAAGCCGTCCTCGCAGTAGATATCGGCGTTTTGCAGGATGCGGTCACCGTCGTCGCAGGTGACCAGCTGAGCGATGTTCCGGATGAGCAGGGTGGACATGGCGGTTCCTCCTTGACAGATGTAAATGGGTAGAGAAAAAGAGCAGGCCGCAAGCGGCCTACTCTTTTTGTGTGAAGTCAGCGTTCCTCGCGGAAGTAGGAGAGACCGAGGGACGCAGGGGGCTGATCCTCCCGCTTCTTGCGCAGGGACACGATGATCAGCACTACCAGAGTGATGACGTAGGGCAGCATCTTGTACAGCTCCTTCACGGCCATCTGGCCGCCGGTGGGCAGGTACATGTTGATGATGTACAGGCCGCCGAACAGGATGGAGGCGAGGATGCTGACGTTGGGACGCCAGATGGTGAAGATGACCAGCGCGATGGCCAGCCAGCCGCGGTCGCCGAAGGCGTTGTTCGACCAGACGCCGTTGGCGTAGTCCATGACGTAGTACAGACCGCCGAGGCCCGCGATCATGGAGCCGATGCAGGTGGCCAGATACTTGTAGCGGGTGACGTTGATGCCGGCGGCGTCGGCGGTGGAAGCGCTCTCGCCCACGGCGCGCAGGTGCAGGCCGGGACGGGTGCGGTTCAGGAAGTAGGACGAGCCCAGCGCCACCAGAATGGCCACATAGGCCAGGAAGCCGTAGGACAGGAACAGCTGGCCGAACCAGCCGGTGCTGTGGGCGCCGGGCAGGGTGGTCTTGAAGAACACACTGGTGCTGGACAGGGCGATGGAGGGCACCTCGCTGCCGGTGAGCTTGATGAGGGAGCCGCCGAAGAAGTTGCCGACACCCACGCCGAAGGTGGTCATGGCCAGACCGGTGACGTTCTGGTTGGCCCGGAGGGTCACGGTCAGGAAGCAGTACACCAGACCCATCAGCAGGGAGCCCAGCAGGGAGCACAGGATGGGGATCATCACGGCCAGAAAGCCGTTGAGATCGCCGCCGGCGGCCTGCTCGTAGAAGAACGAGCCGATAACGCCGCTGATGGCGCCCACATACATGATGCCGGGGATACCGAGGTTCAGGTTACCGGATTTTTCCGTCAGGATCTCGCCGGTGCTGCCGTACAGCAGGGGGATACCCTGCATGACCGCACGGGGGAAGAAAGATACAAAGTCAAAGCCCATCCGTTACGCCTCCTTTTTGCTGCTCTTACGCAGAGTGACCTTGTAGGTGATGAAGAACTCGGTAGCAATGATGAAGAACAGGATGATACCGGTCAGAATGTCGGCAAAGGAGTGGTTCAGGCTCAGGGCGCTGGCCACCTCGCTGGCACCGCGATCCATGGTCACCAGCAGCAGGGAGGCGGCGATCATGACGAAGGGGTTGAACTTGGACATCCAGGACACCATGACGGCGGTGAAGCCGCGGCTGTCCACGATGGTGGTGGTCAGGGTATGGTCGATGCCGGCGGTCATCATGAAGCCCATCAGGGCGCACAGGGCGCCGGAGAGCACCATGGTACGGATGATGACGCGATCCACCTTGATGCCGGCGTAGCTGGCGGTGCGCTGGCTCTCGCCCACCACGGCGATCTCGTAGCCGTGCTTGCTGTAGCTCAGGTACACATACATGAAAACGGTCATCAGCGCCACAACGATGATGGGCAGCAGGTAGGCGTTGCCGATCTCGGGCAGCCAGCCGGCGCGGGTGGACTGATTGATGATGCCGATCTTACCGGCACCCTTGGGCACCTCCCAGACGATGATGAAGTAGGAGGCCAGCTGCATGGCGATATAGTTCATCATCAGGGTGAACAGCGTCTCGTTGGTGTTCCATCTGGCCTTGAAGAAGGCGGGCAGGAAGCCCCACAGGGCGCCGGCCAGCAGGGCGGCCACCAGAGAGATGAGGATCAGCACGGGGGTGGATACCTTGCCGCCCAGCAGGATCATGCAGGTGGTGGTGGCCAGACAGCCGATCAGGGTCTGCCCCTCGGCGCCGATGTTCCAGAAGCGCATCTTGAAGGCGGGGGTCACGGCCAGAGAGATGCCCAGCAGCACGGCCGTGTTGCGGAAGGTGACGCCGATACGGCGGGAAGATCCGAAGGCGCCGTCCAGAATGGTGCCGTAGACGCTGAGGGGGTTCTGGCTCGTCAGCAGGGTGGTGATGAGGCCGCAGAACACCAGCGCCAGCAGGATGACGCCGACGCGGATGGCCAGTGCCTTGGGCAGAGGCAGCGCATCGCGCTTGGAAATGTGAAAGAGCGATCCTTTTTTATTCATCTGCCTTGCCTCCTCCCATGCGGGTCATCAGTGCGCCCACTTCCATCTTATTGGTGGTGCGTCCGTCCACAACGCCGGACACCTGACCGCCGCAGAGCACCACGATACGGTCGCACAGCTCCAGCAGCACGTCCAGATCCTCGCCGACGTAGACAACGGCGACGCCCTTCATTTTCTGCTCCGTCAGCAGGTTGTAAATGGTGTAAGAGGTGTTGATATCCAAACCGCGGACGGCGTAGGCCGTCATCAGAACGGCGGGCTCCTGCGCGATCTCGCGGCCCACCAGAACCTTCTGCACGTTGCCGCCGGACATACGGCGGACGGGGAAGCTGGTGCTGGGGGTGACGACCTCCAGCTCCTGCCAGATGCGCTGGGCCAGCGCCTCGGGGTTCTTGCGATCCAGGAAGATGCTGTGGCCCTTGCGCCAGGAGCGCAGCATCATATTGCCGGTCATGCCCATGGAACCCACCAGACCCATGCCCAGACGATCCTCGGGCACGAAGGACATGGCGATGCCGGCCTTGCGGATGTCCATGGGATCCTTGCCCACCAGCTCCTGCGGCGCGCCGCCGTCGGGAGCGTAGTAGGTGACGGAGCCGGAGGCGATGGGGTACAGGCCCGCGATGGACTCCAGCAGCTCACGCTGGCCGGAGCCGGCCACGCCGGCCACGCCCAGTACCTCTCCGGAGCGGATCTCGAAGCTGACGTTGTCCAGACGCTTGACGCCCAGCTCGTCGAACACGGTGAGGCCCTCCAGCTTCAGACGGGTGGCCACGTTCTTCGGCTCGGGACGGTCGATGTTCAGCGACACGCTGCGGCCCACCATCATGTCCGTCAGGGACTGCTGGTCGGCGTCCTTGGTCTGCACGTCGCCGATGTACTCGCCCTTGCGGAGCACGGCCACGCGGTCGGACACGTCCAGCACCTCGTGGAGCTTGTGGGTGATGATGATAAGGGACTTGCCGTCGGCCTTCATGTTGCGCATGACGGCGAACAGCTTGTCCGTCTCCTGCGGGGTCAGCACGGCGGTGGGCTCATCCAGAATGAGGATGTCGGCGCCGCGGTACAGCACCTTGACGATCTCGACGGTCTGCTTCTGAGAAACGGACATGTCGTAGATCTTCATGTCGGGGTCGATGTCAAACCCGTAGCGGTCGCAGATTTCCTGCACCTTTTTACGGGCGTTGGCCAGATCCAGCTTGCCCTCCAGACCCAGAATGATGTTCTCCGTGGCGGTGAACAGGTCGACCAGCTTGAAGTGCTGGTGGATCATGCCGATACCGAGGTCGAAGGCATCCTTGGGAGATGCGATGGTCACAGGCTGGTCGTGGATGTAGATCTGTCCCTCATCGGGGAAGTAGATGCCGGAGAGCATGTTCATCAGCGTGGTCTTGCCGCTGCCGTTTTCACCCAGCAGGGACAGGATCTCGCCCTCGCGCAGCTCCATGTTGATGGCGTTGTTGGCCACCACGGAGCCAAACCGCTTGGTGATGTTCTCCATTTTGATCGCGCATTTGTTTTCCAAGGCTGTCATCCTTTCTTTCGTCGCAGAGGGCTGCAACACCTGGTAATGCATAAGGGTGTATAAACCCGTACACGTCATTTTATCATATATGTCGAAGGTTGTAAATCAAAAACAGCAAAAAAATTGTAAGGTACATACAAAGAATGTGAGGTTACACAAGAATAACTTGTTCCCTTTGTGGAATTCGTCAAAAGCCTTGTGGGATAAGGAGAAAAGGTGGGCTGCTTTCGCAGCCCACCTCGTCGTGGTGCGGGATATTGTCCTTTCGGGACGGTGTTACATGGCGGTGTTCAGCAGCTCGATGCCGTCGATCTGCAGATCGAAGTAAGGAGCGGAGCGCTTCTCGGACTCGGAGAAGTAACCGTCGTGAACGACCTCGGTATCACCGGTATAGGCCTCGTCGGTATCGACGTCAGCCAGATAGGAGGTGATGTGACCGTCAGCATCGACCTTCAGGAAGTCGACCTTGAAAGTGTTCATGGTGTCGTCGGCTCTGGTGGTGAAGGTGCTCACGTCGAAGACGTGGAGCTCACCGTTCTCCAGCTTGGTGGTGGCCGCGGCAATGGCCTCGGCGGTACCGGCAGCGGCGACGTCAGTGTTCAGCTCTTCCAGAACCACGGAGCCGGTGGCCAGAGTGCCGGTCCAGTCGGTAGCGATCTCGGTGCCGTCCATGACAGCCTTGATGGCGTACTCATAGTAGGGGGCCCAGTCGATACGGGAGGAGATGATGTAGGTGTCGGCACCGACATTCTTGGTGGAGCCGTTGTAGGAGACGTTGGGAACGCCGGCGTTCTGGCAGGCGGTAGGAGCACCGTAGGAGTCGGCGTGCTGGCTGATCAGCTTGCAGCCGCGGTCGATCAGCAGCTCGGCGCCGGTCTTCTCCAGAGTCTCATCGTACCAGCTGCCGGTGAAGGTCACTTCCATGGTGACGGTGGGGCAGACGGAGCGGGCGCCCAGGAAGAAGGAGGTGTAGCCGGAGACCACCTCGGCGTAGGTGAAGGCGCCGACATAGCCAATCTTGGCTTCCTCAGCGGTGAACTTACCGGCCTCGATCATCTCGTTCAGCTTCATACCGGCAGCGATACCGGCCAGATAGCGGCCCTCGTAGATGGAGGCAAAAGCGTTGTGGTAGTTGGCCAGACCCTCGGTGTGAGCGCGGGTGCCGGTGCTGTGGCAGAACTGGACATCGGGGTTCTCCTTGGCGGCGTCGATCATGTAAGGCTCATGACCGAAGCTGTCGGCGAAGATGATGTTGCAGCCCTTGTCCACCATGTCCATGGCGGTCTCGTAGCACTCCTGACCCTCGGGGACATTGGTCTTCAGGATGTAGTTATCCTCGGTCAGACCCAGGTCGGCGATGGCCTTCTTGGCAGCGTTGATGAAGTTGAGGTCGTAGGTGGAGTTCTCATCGTGCAGGGTGATGAAGCCCACCTTGATGGAAGCAGTCTGCTGCTGTTCGCCGTCATCAGGGACATCGGGCGTGTCAGGCTGCTTCTGCTCACCGCAGGCCACCAGGCTCAGAGCCATGACCAGAGCGATGATCAGTGCAAGGAACTTTTTCATTCTTGTTTTCCTCCTTTAAATATGTGACATGCGGCTGAAAGTAAGGGTAAATTTACCGCACGCCTGAATAACGGGGGCCGACCCCGGCATTCACATCCGACAGGATGGCAGTATTATACAGGAAAGTGCTTCGGATTTCAACTAAAAATGTGTGCTATAAGAAAAACTTTTGTTTGGCATAAAAGCCAAATCGACTGTGGGAGAAGCGTTACTGATGCACGCGGGTACCCGTCTTGCCCTCGATGCCAGCGGCGGCGCCGCTGGCGCTTCGCTGCGCGAAGGCCCATGATCGGATGGCGGACGGCCATCGAGGGCGGGAAAGCGCGGCAGCGCGGGGCAGACAGGGGGGCAGCGGGTTACTGATGCACGCGGGTACCCGTCTTGCCCTCGATGCCGTCCCTGGCCTTCTCCAGCAGGGTGATGAGGGCGGTGCGGCCGGGCTTGGACTCGGCGAACTTCACGGCGGCCTGCACCTTGGGCAGCATGGAGCCCTTGGCGAACTGGTTCTCCTCCATATACCTGTACGCCTCGGCGGGGGTCAGGTCGTCCAGACCCTTCTGGTCAGGCTTGTTGAAGTTGATGGCCACCTTCTCCACGGCGGTGAGGATGATGAGCATGTCGGCATCCAGCAGCTCGGCCAGCAGCTCGCTGCCGAAGTCCTTGTCGATGACGGCGGGGGTGCCGGACAGCCTGCCGTCCTTGCGGATGACGGGGATGCCGCCGCCGCCCACGGCGATGACCACATGGCCGGCGTCCACCAGCGCCTTGATGGAGGCCTTCTCCACGATGTCAAAGGGCTTGGGGGAGGGGACGACCTGACGGTAGCCGCGGCCGGCGTCCTCTACCATGGTGTAGCCCTTCTCGGCGGCGATGCGGTCGGCCGTCTCCTTGTCGTAGAAAGCGCCCACGGGCTTGGTGGGGTTCTGGAAGGCGGGGTCATCCTCAGACACCACGGTCTGGGTGACGATGGTGGCCACGGGCTTGTCCATGCCGCGGCTCATCAGCTCATTGCCGATGGCCTGCTGCAGGTGATAGCCGATGTAGCCCTCGGACATGGCGCCGCACTCGGGGAAGGGCATGTCGGCCTTGATGGCCTTGGCCTCGGCGGCGGTGCTGAGACCCAGATTGATCATGCCCACCTGCGGGCCGTTGCCGTGGGCCACCACCACCTCGTTGCCGGCGGCGATGAGATCCACGATGGAACGGGCAGTCTCGGTGACGAGCTGGAGCTGCTCGGCGGCGGTATTGCCCAGTGCGTTGCCGCCCAGAGCGATGACGATCCTCTTAGACATAGTGATATACCTCGTTTTGAATGAAAATGTAATGTGAGTGAATACAAAACAACAGCGGCGGCGATGCCGCCGCTGTTGCGGGTGGTGTATTTATTTTAGAAGATCTTGCGGCTGCTCTTGCCCTCGTCCAGCTCCATCAGAGCCTTGACGGGATCCTTCACCTGTGCCATGAAGATCATGGCGGCGATGATGTAGGGCTTGTAGGAGGCCTGCTTGTACAGGGGCACGATGTAGCGGTCGAACACGGAGTTGTCCACCTCGCCCTCGGCGCAGCTGAGGCCGGTGATGTCGGCGGGCAGGCAGTGCAGGTACAGCGCCTTGCCGTCCTTGGTGAGCTTCATCATCTCCTCGGTGCAGGCCCAGTCCTTATGCTCGGCGTTCTGGGCCAGCAGGCGCTTCTCCAGCGCGTCGATGCCCTCCTTGTCGCCGGCGGCGTACAGCTTGGTGCGCTCCTCCATGGCGGCGTAGGACGCCCAGCTCTTGGGATACACGATGTCGGCATCCTTGAAGGCTTCCTTCATGTCGTTGGTCTTGTGGAACTTGGAGCCGTACTTCTCGCAGTTCTTGCGGGCGACCTCCTCCACCTCGGGCATGACGTCATAGCCCTCGGGATGGGCCAGCGTCACATCCATGCCAAAGCGGGTGAACAGGCCGATGACGCCCTGAGGTACGGACAGAGGCTTGCCGTAGGAGGGAGAGTAGGCCCAGGTCATGGCGACCTTTTTGCCCTTCAGGTTTTCCACGCCGCCGAAGTAGTGGATGACATGGAGCATATCGGCCATGCACTGGGTGGGGTGATCCACGTCGCACTGCAGGTTGACCAGCGTGGGCTGCTGCTCCAGAATACCGTCGCGGTAGCCCTCCTTCACGGCGTCCATGAAGGTCTTCTGATACTTGTGGCCCTCGCCGATGAACATATCGTCGCGGATGCCGATGACATCGGCCATGAAGGACACCATGTTGGCCGTCTCGCGGACAGTCTCGCCGTGGGCGATCTGGGACTTCTTCTCGTCCAGATCCTGCACCTCCAGGCCCAGCAGGTTGCAGGCGGAGGCGAAGGAGAAGCGGGTACGGGTGGAGTTGTCGCGGAAGATGGAGATGCCCAGACCGGAATCGAACACGCGGGTGCTCTTGTTGCGCTCACGCAGGTCGCGGAGGGCGTCGGCCACGGTGAAGATGGCGTCGATCTCGTCATCGGTCTTGTCCCAAGTCCAATAGAAATCGTTCTTGTACATATTGTTGATGTTCAGGGTGGACAGATGACGTGCCAGCTCAACAGTCTTGCTCATTTTCTTTTTTCTCCTTATAAAAAGTAAGTGGTTTCACAGAAATGCTTATTTGATGTCGTTGCCGGTCAGCTCCTGACGGAAGCTGGTGGCGGAGCCGTCCTTGTTCTCGGGCTTGTACAGGCCGGGAACGGCGGCATACAGGGCGGCGCAGGTCACCAGATCCTGCTTGAACGTCACCTCGTTGGGGGCGTGAGCCTGAGACTCGGCGCCGGGGCCGAAGCCCACGCAGGGGATACCGTAGCGGCCCTGAATGGACACGCCGTTGGTGGAGAACGTCCACTTATCGGTGAGGGGACGGCCCTCGCGCTTGGAGGCGGCCAGCTCGGTGGGCATCAGGCGCTTGTCGCCCCACAGGTTGTGGTGGGCGTCCACCAGCGCCTGCACATGGGGCGCGCTCTCCTTGTTGATCCAGGTGGGGAAGAAGCACTCCGTCTCGTAGACGTGGCCCGTCCATGCCGGACGGTCGTACATATACATGGACACCTTCACGTCCTTGGCGTACTTCCTGCAGGCGGGCAGATCCTCGATCTCCTTCAGGCAGGACTGGTACGTCTCACCGGCGGTCATGCGGCGGTCAATAGAGATGGAGCAGCTGTCCGCCACGGCGCAGCGGGAGGGGGAGGTGTAGAAGATCTGGCTGGTGGTGCAGGTGCCGCGGCCCAGGAAGCGGGCGTCCTCGTAGTGGTCGGGATTGAACTTGGGATCCAGCATCTTCACGAGGCCGTTGATCTCGGTGGAGCCGTCGGCGGGGTTCTCGTTGAGGTCGCGGACATTGAGGATGACCTCGGCCATCTTGTGGATGGCGTTGTCGCCGCGCTCGGGGGCGGAGCCGTGGCAGGAGATGCCGTGCATGTCCACACGGATCTCCATGCGGCCGCGGTGGCCGCGGTAGATGCCGCCGTCGGTGGGCTCGGTGGAGATGACGAACTCGATCTTCTCACGGGCGTCCTCGGGGCCGTTGAAATACTCGTTGACGATGGACTGCCAGCACATACCGTCGCAGTCCTCCTCCTGCACGGAGCCGACGACCATCATCCTGTAGCCCTTGGGCAGCAGGTCGAGATCCTTCATGATCTTCACGCCATAGGCGGCGGCGGCCATGCCGCCCTCCTGGTCGGAGCCGCCGCGGCCGTAGATGATGTCGTCCGTCTCGTAGCCCTGATAGGGGTCGGCTTCCCAGTTCTCGATGTTGCCGATGCCCACGGTGTCGATGTGGCTGTCAATGGCGATGATCTTGTCGCCCTCGCCCATCCAGCCGATGACGTTGCCCAGCTTGTCGAATTCCACCTTATCATAGCCCAGAGACTTCAGCTCCTCGGCGATGCGCTTGACGACGCCCTCCTCCTCGCAGGACTCGGAAGGGATGGCGATCATGTCCCGCAGGAATTTGACCATGGCGGGCTTATAGCCCTCGGCAGCTTTTCTGATGGCTTCGAAATCCATAACGTACCTCCGCATATTTTCTATGGTTTCCTATTGTTCTGTTCACACAAACAAGGTTCTTCTTTTTTTGCCTCTCTTATCATAACACACAAGCACAGGATGTCAAACAAAAATTTATGAAACCAAAAAAATATTCTGAAAAAATCGTTGCTTTCTCCGCAAAGTGTGGTATGATAGTAGAGGAGAAAAATCAGAAAGAAGATTATGGGAGGGCATGCCATTGGAGACGAAGCGACTGGAGAGCCTGAAGCAGATCGCCGCAGGCATCGCGGCGCAGTTCGGGGACAAGTGCGAGGTCGTGATCCACGACGTCAGCAGCAGCCATCCGGAGCATACCATCGTACATATCGAAAACGGGCACGTCTCCGGCCGCAAGGTGGGCGACGGCGCCTCCATGGTGGTGCTGGAGCAGCTGGAGCACCAGCACGAGCAGCCCAAGGATCATCTGGGCTACCTGACGAGGACGCCGGACGGCAAGATCCTCAAGTCCTCGTCGCTGTACATCCGCAACAGCCGCGGCGCCGTGACGGCGATCTTCTCCATCAACTACGACGTGACGGGCCTGATGATGATGCAGCAGCAGCTGGGCGAGCTGTTGTCCACCCGTGACAAGGAGCAGACGGAGCCGGAGAAGATCATCAACGTCAACGACGTGCTGGATGAGCTGATCCAGCAGTCTGTGGCGCTGGTGGGCAAGCCGGCGGCGCTGATGAACAAGGACGACAAGGTGCGCGCCATCCGGTTTTTGAACAACGCAGGCGCGTTCCTGGTGACGAAGTCCGGCGACAAGGTGGCAAAATACTTCGGTATTTCCAAATATACCTTATACTCTTACATTGACGCGAACAAGCAACAGGAGGAAAAGAAAAAATGATCGATCTGTCCATCAACAAGGTTGGCCTGGAGCATAATATCCAGAAGGCCAAGGAGAACAACGTCATCATCCCCACCATCGCGCAGATGCAGAACCCCGACCTGATCCCCGAGAAGATCAAGGCCAAGCTGAGCCATACCGGCCTGTGGGACGTGGATCCCGTCAACCTGTTCCGTATTTCCTGGCACAACGAGGCCAAGGAGAGCGGCGGCCTGTTCCAGAAGGTCCCCAACTATGTGGAGATCCCCAGCAAGCTGTCCGGCGTACCCTGCCGCATCGTGGCCATGTCCGGCAAGTGGTTCCCCACCGGCTGCCATAAGGTGGGCGCCTCCTTCGGCTGCCTGGCCCCCCGTCTGGTGACCGGCCAGTTCGACGCCACCTATCACCACGCCGTGTGGCCCTCCACCGGCAACTACTGCCGCGGCGGCGCGTTCAACTCCAAGCTGCTGGCCTGCGAGTCCGTGGCCATTCTGCCCCAGGATATGTCCAAGGAGCGCTTTGACTGGCTGAAGTCCATCGCCGGTCAGATCATCGCCACCCCCGGCTGCGAGTCCAACGTCAAGGAGATCTTCGACAAGACGTGGGAGCTGAAGCAGGATCCCACCATGATGATCTTCAACCAGTTCGCCGAGATGGGCAACCCCCTGTGGCACTACAACGTCACCGGCTACGCGCTGGCCGACCTGTTCGAGGCCATCAAGAAGCCCGGCCAGAGCTTTGCCGGCGCCTGCTTTACCTCCGGCTCCGCCGGCACCATGTCCGCCGGTGATCTGCTGAAGGAGCGCTATCCCCACCTGAAGCTGGCCGTGGGCGAGGCCCTGCAGTGCCCCACCATTCTGGACAACGGCTTCGGCGGCCACCGTATCGAGGGCATCGGCGACAAGCACATCCCCTGGATCCACAACGTAAAGAACACCGACATGGCCATCGCCATCGATGACGAGGACAGCCAGCGCCTGCTGCGCCTGTTCAACACCCCCGAGGGCCAGAAGTATATGAAGGACGAGCTGGGCATGTCCGATGAGGAAGTCCAGAAGATGACGTGGCTGGGCATCTCCGGCATCGCCAACGTGCTGTGCTGCATCAAGATGGCCAAGTACTACGAGCTCACCGAGAACGACGTGGTGGCCACCGTCCTCACCGACTCCGCCGTGATGTACCAGTCCCGCATCGAGGAGCTGAACCAGATGCACGGCGCGTACAACGCCCACGAGGCGGCGCTGGATCACAACCTGCATATGCTGGGTCTGAAGACCGACTCCATGCTGGAGCTGACCTACACCGAGCGCAAGCGCGTCCACAACCTGAAGTACTACACCTGGGTGGAGCAGCAGCAGATGAACGTGGAGGATCTGAACGCCCAGTGGTACGACACCAAGGGCACCTGGGACGCCGTCCACGCACAGGCCAAGGATCTGGACGAGCTTATCAACGAGTTCAACGAGGCCACCGGCCTGCTGAAGGCGCTTTAAGAAAACCACATGATCGCTTCAGGGCGGGGCAGTCGCCCCGCCCTGATTTCCTTTTAATTCTGAGTAAGGAGAGAGAACATGAGAAACGTAAAATACGGCAAGTGTGTCCGCTGCGGCAAGACCTATGACGCCGTACCCGATCTGACCAACTGTGAATGCGGCGGCATTCTGGACATCGTGTATGACTACGACTACATCAAGTCCGTACTGACCAAGGAGAAGCTGCAAAAGCGGGATAACCGCTCCATGTGGCGCTACCGGGAGCTGCTGCCCGTGGAGGAGACTACCCCCGACACGCCGCTGCGGGTGGGCTGGAGCCCCCTGTACGAGGAGCCGAAGCTGGCGGAGCTGCTGGGCATCAGAAAGCTGTGGGTGAAGGATGACGGCCAGAATCCCACCGCCTCTTTGAAGGATCGCGCCAGCGCCATGGCGGTGGCCAAGGCCATGGAGGCCGGGGCAAAGACCATCGCCTGCTCCTCCACCGGCAACGCCGCCAGCTCGCTGGCGGGCAACGCCGCCGCCGCGGGCATCAGGACCTACATCTTCGTGCCGGAGCGCGCCCCCAAGGGCAAGGTGGCCCAGCTGATGATCTTCGGAGCCAACGTCATCTCCGTCAAGGGCAACTATGAGGAGACATTCAAGATGTCTGCCGCCGCCATCGACAAGTACGGCTGGTACAACCGCAACGCCGCTATTAACCCCTATCTGTCCGAGGGCAAAAAGACCGTGGCGCTGGAGATCGCCGAGCAGCTGAACTGGGAGATGCCCGACTATCTGGCCATCTCCGTGGGCGACGGCTGCACCATCGCCGGTGTGTGGAAGGGCTTCAAGGATCTGTATGCCATCGGCTTTATCGACAAGCTGCCCCGCTTGATCTCCGGCCAGTCTCTGGGCTGCTATCCCATCAACCGCGCCATCCAGAACGATGAGGCGTGGCAGCCCATGGAGGAGAACACCATTGCCGATTCCATCTCCGTGGGCGTGCCCCGCAACGCCGACAAGGCGCTGATGGCCATCCGCGAGTCCAACGGCATCGCCGTCAACGTGTCCGATGAGGAGATCCTGGCCGCCCAGCGGCTGCTGGGCCGTACCTGCGGCGTGTTCGGCGAGCCTGCCGGCGTCACCGGCGCGGCGGCGCTGAAGAAGGCCTGCGAGGAGGGGCTCATCCCCCACGACGCTACCGTGGTGTCCGTGGTCACCGGCAACGGCCTGAAGGATGTGGCCAACGCCATCAAGTCCGCCGGTGAGCCCATCCACATCGAGCCGGATCTGGATCTGATGGTGGAGGAGTTCAAAAAGCGCGGCGTGACCGTGGAGTAAAATGCCGGTTTTCGGCCGAAACAGGGCTGATTTGAAAAAGGGACGGCACAGCCGTCCTTTTTTCTGAAAAATTTTAAGCCGCCGCCACATTTCGCCTTGACTTTTAGGGCTGTATCGTGTAAGATATTCACTGTTGTAAAGGCGTATAACTTTACAGAAGGAGGAACTCCCGTGAAAAACCAGACCTACCGCATGACCATGCTGTTCGATTTTTACGGTGACATCCTCACCGACCGGCAGCGCGAGCTGTTCGACCTCTACTATAATGAGGATCTGTCACTGGCGGAGATCGCGGAGAACTGCGGCATCTCCCGGCAGGGGGTGCGGGACGTGATCGTCCGGGCCGAGGCCGCCATGAACGAGCTGGAGGATAAGACCGGCCTGCTCAAGCGCTTCATGCGCATGCAGGACAGCGTGGACGCCATCGTGACCGCCGCCAACGAGATCAAGACCATCAACTACCGGCAGTATGAGAACCACCGGCTGGAGGAGCTGGCTGACAGCATCATCGCCGGGGCCGGCGTATTGAAGGAGTAATCCATGGCATTTGAGGGACTGAGCGAAAAACTGAATGCGACCTTCAAGCGCCTCCGGGGCAAGGGCCGCCTCACCGAGGCCGACGTCCGGGAGGGCATGCGCGAGGTGCGCCTTGCACTGCTGGAGGCCGACGTCAGCTACAAGGTCGTCAAGGACTTTGTGGCGTCCGTCACCGAGAAGTGCATCGGCGCCGATGTGCTGGGCAGCCTGACTCCCGCCCAGCAGATCGTCAAGATCGTCAACCAGGAGCTGACGGCGCTGATGGGCGGCACCAACGCCCGGTTGACCACCGCCTCCAAGGGGCCCACCGTTGTGATGATGGTGGGCTTGCAGGGCGCCGGTAAGACCACCAACGGCGCCAAGCTGGCGGGCCTGATGCGCCGCCAGTACGGCAAGCGTCCGCTGCTGGCAGCCTGCGACGTGTACCGCCCCGCCGCCATTACCCAGCTGCAGGTGGTGGGCAAGCAGCTGGATATCCCCGTGTTCGAGATGGGGCAGATCGACCCCGTGACCATCGCCAGGGAGGCTGTCAAGTACGCGGCCGACCACGGCAACGACATAGTATTTCTGGATACCGCCGGACGGCTCCATATCGACGAGGCGCTGATGGACGAGCTGAAGGCCGTCAAGGCCGCGGTGAAGCCCAACGAGATCCTGCTGGTGGTGGACGCCATGACCGGTCAGGACGCGGTCAACGCCGCCAAGGCCTTCGATGACGCACTGGGCATCGACGGCGTGCTGCTGACTAAGCTGGACGGCGACGCCCGGGGCGGCGCGGCCCTCTCCATCCGGGCGGCCACCGGCAAGCCCATCAAGTTTGTGGGTACCGGCGAAAAGCTGGATATGATCGAGCCGTTCCACCCCGACCGCATGGCCTCCCGTATCCTGGGCATGGGCGATATGCTCACGTTCATCGAGAAGGCGGAGCAGCAGTACGACGAGGAGCAGGCCAAGAAGCTGGAGGAGAAGCTGCGGAAAAACCGGCTGACCCTCAGCGATTACTTAGACCAGCTGGAGCAGCTGCAAAACATGGGCGACCTGAGCCAGATCGCCGACATGCTGCCCGGCGGCATGGCAAAGGGCTTCGACCCCAGCCAGATCGACGAGAAGCAGATGGCCCACAACAAGGCCATCATCCGCAGCATGACCCCCAAGGAACGGGAGAACCCCCAGATCCTCAACGCCAGCCGCAAAAAGCGCATCGCCGCAGGCTGCGGTCTGGAGGTGGTGGATGTCAACCGGCTGCTGAAATCCTTCGAGATGCTGCAGCAGATGACCAAGGCCATGACCAAGGGCAAGTTCCGCGGTCTTGGCGGTATGATGGGCGGCGGTATGCCCAACATGAGCCGGATGCACGGCTTCGGCCGGAAGAAGCGGCTGAAATAAAAGTGTGTAAGTGCAGAAGCATTTAACAAATAAAACATACAAAAAATACATGGAGGAAAAAGAACTATGGTCAAGATTCGTCTGAGAAGAATGGGCGCCAAGAAGGCTCCTTACTACCGTGTGGTCGTCGCTGATTCCCGCTATCCCCGTGACGGACGCTTCATCGAGGAGATCGGCACCTACGATCCCTGCGTGTCCCCCGCCAAGATCAGCATCGACGCTGACCGCGCCCGCGAGTGGATCAAGACCGGCGCCCAGCCCACCGAGACTGTCCGTGCGCTGCTGAAGAAGGTCGACGTTCTGTAAGCCGGGGGCAAAGCCATGAAGGATTTGCTGCTGTATATCGCCAGAAGCCTTGTGGAGCATCCCGACCAGGTGTCCGTCACCGAGGTCGAGGAGGGCGATGAGCTGACGCTGCAGCTGCGTGTGGCCCCTGAGGACATGGGCAAGGTCATCGGCCGTCAGGGCCGTATTGCCAAGGAGATCCGCACCGTGGTGCGCTCCTACGCCCAGCGCACCGGCGCAAAGGTTTCGGTGGATATCGTTGACTGACGAAAAAGGAACTCCCGCCTCGGCGGGAGTTCCTTTTTTGCCGCTTTTCTTTTGCGCGGGAGTGGTGTATAATATCAGCGATTGTGCAAATGAAACATGCAGGAGGGCTCACTATGTATGAAAACCGCCGGGAGATCATGCAGGACGTGTTCCTGACCTATCTGCCCGCCAGAAAATTCAAGACCAGCCGCCTGACGGTGAATCTTATCACCGGGCTGGAGCGCGCCGGTGCATCGGCCAACGCGCTGCTGCCCGCCGTGCTCAGCCGGGGCACCGTGCGCCATCCGGATATGGAGAGTCTGTCCGCCGCCATGGATACGCTGTACGGCGCCACGGTGGACAGCGTCGTGCGCAAGAAGGGCGAGCGCCAGTGCATCGGCTTTGCCGCGGACTTCATCGACGATGCCTTCACGCCCCACGGCGAAAGGCTGCTGGAGCCGGTGGCGGAGCTGATGGGGGAGATGCTGCTGGAGCCGCTGACCCGAAACGGCAGCTTTCTGGCGGAGTATGTGGACAGCGAAAAGGCCAATCTCATCGACGCCATCCGCTCCCTGCGCAACGACAAGCGGGACTGGGCGGAGATCCGGCTCATGCAGGAGATGTGCGCCGGTGAGCCGTACAGCATCCTGCGTCTGGGTGACGAGGAGACGGCGGCCAAGCTGAACAACCACTGCCTGTACCGTCACAGCAGTACGCTGCTGGCGGGCAGCCGGGTGGAGGTGCTCTACTGCGGCAGCGCGGAGCGGCAGCGGGTGGAGGACGCGGTGCTGTCGGCGCTGGCGGCTCTGCCCCGGGGCGCGGCGGCGTCTCTGCCGCCTGTGGCGCAGCTGCCGCCCCGGGAAACGCCCAGGGTAGTTACGGAGGTCATGGACGTGAACCAGGGCAAGCTGGCGCTGGGCTACCGCTGCACCACGGAGGATGTGCCTGCCATGATCCTGGCCAACCTGATCTTCGGCGGCACCAGCAATTCCAAGCTGTTTATGAACGTGCGGGAGAAGCTGTCCCTGTGCTACTACGCCTCCAGCAGCTACGCCCGCAGCAAGAATATCATGACCGTCTCCAGCGGTGTGGAGCAGAAGGACTATGACCGCGCCATGGAGGAGATCGCCTGCCAGCTTGCCGCCGTGCAGAATGGCGAGTGGGAGGACTGGGAGCAGGACGGCGCTCTACAGGCCATGCTCAGCTCCCTTACATCCCTGCCGGATTCCCAGGGTGCGCTGGAGAACTACTATCTGGGTCAGATCGCCACAGACGCCGGCGAGACGCCGGAGGAGCTGACCGCAGCGCTGCGGGAGGTCACGCGGGAGCGCATCATGGAGGCGGCCCGGTCCGCCAAGCTGGACACCGTGTACTTCCTGCACGGAAAGGAGGAGGCGTAACGTGGCACATTCTGAAAAGACGCTCTATCCCCGCATCGGCGAGGAGGTCATCCGCACAACGCTGGACAACGGCTTGCCGGTGTTCATCGTCCCCAAGAAGGACTATCGCCGCAAATACGCCATGTTCGCCACCCGCTATGGGGGTATGGACATGCGCTTTCAGCTGAACGGCCAGTGGCTGGACACCCCCGCCGGCATCGCCCACTATCTGGAGCATAAGATGTTCGATACCGAGGAGGGCAACGCATTGCAGGAGCTGGCGAAAAACGGCGCGGAGCCAAACGCCTTCACGTCCAACGCCATCACCTGCTACTACTTCGACTCCACGGAGAAGCTCTACGAGAATCTGGAGATCCTGCTGTCCTTCGTATCCGTGCCCTACTTCACCGACGAGAGTGTGGAGAAGGAGCAGGGTATCATCGCGCAGGAGATCAACATGATCGAGGACAACCCGGAGTGGCAGGTATACAAGCGGCTGATGCAGGCGCTGTACCACACCAGCCCCGCCCGTACCTCCGTGGCCGGGTCGGTGGAGAGCATCCGCCAGATCACGGCCCAGACCCTGTACGACTGCCACAAGGCGTTTTACACCCCGGCCAACATGTGCCTTGTGGTGGTGGGCGACGTGGATGCGGACAGGGTGCTGGAGACGGCGCGGCGCATCCTGCCCCGGACCAGCGGCCCGGACATCCCGCGGGATCACGGCCCGGCGGAGGAACTGACGGCGGCGCAGGCGGAGGTCAGCTGCACCATGGAGGTGGCCATGCCCACCTTCCTGATGGGCTTTAAGTGTGCGCCGCAGGGCGATGGGCCGGAGCAGATGCGCGCCACCGCCATCGGGGAGCTGGCCTGCGACCTGATGATGGGTGAATCCAGCCCGCTGTACGCTCGGCTGTACAGCCAGGGCCTTATCAACGGCTCCTTCGGCGCCAGCTACGACATCCTGCCCGGCGCGTCCTACGTCTACGCCGGCGGCGACAGCAAGGACCCCCATGCCGTGGCGCAGGCCATTCTGGCCGAGGCCCGGCGGCTGACGGCGGAGGGGTTGGACGAGGCGTACTACCGGCGCATCGTCAACGCCAATTTCGGCGCGGCGCTGCGGGCGCTGAACTCCTTTGAATCTATCGCCGTGTCCATGGTAGAGGGGTGCTTCCGCCGCTACGACCCCTACCGGTTTCCGGAGGTCTACGACGGCATCACCCAGCAGGACGTGCTGGATTTCATTCGCGACAGCTTTGCGGAGAGCCGTATGGCGCTCTCCATCGTTTACCCGAAGGAGGGGTGACCCATGCATATCATGACTGACAGTCCCATCCGCTTTCCGGGACTTTTCGGCGACTGGGAGTTCACCGCTTCCAGCACCGCCTTCCACATCGGTGGGAAGGCCATCTACTGGTACGGCATCCTCATCGCGCTGGGCGTGGTGCTGGCGCTGTGGTTCTGCATGACACAGAAGGAGAAATACGGCATTACGGAGGATGATCTGCTGGACGCCGTGCTGTGGGGTGTTCCGCTGTCCATCGTGGGCGCGCGGCTGTACTACGTCATCTTCTATCTCGACCTGTTCAGAAACGACGACGGCTCCTTTGACTGGGGCGGCGCCATCGCCATCTGGGACGGCGGGCTGGCCATCTACGGCGGCGTCATCGCCGCGTTCCTGACGGCGCTCGTGCTGTGCCGGAAAAAGGGCGTCAAAATGGGGGCCCTCACCGACCTGGTCGTCATGGGCTTCCTCATCGGACAGGCTGTGGGGCGCTGGGGCAACTTCATGAACCGGGAGGCCTTCGGCACCGAGACGACCCTGCCGTGGCGCATGGAGCTGACCACCACGCTGGGGACAAGTGTTTCCGTACACCCCACGTTCCTGTACGAGAGCCTGTGGAACGTGGTGGGACTGCTGCTTCTGGTGTTCATCGTGTCCCGCGCCCGCCGGTTTGACGGCGAGAACACATGGTTCTATTTCCTGTGGTATGGTCTGGGCCGGTTCTGGATCGAGGGCCTGCGCACCGACAGCCTGTACCTGTTCAACTGGACCATCGGCGGACAGCCCATCCGGGTCAGTCAGGCGCTGAGCCTCGTGATGGTGCTGGTGTCCGCGTTCATGCTGCTGTACAACCTGAAGCTCCATCCCCACAAGCCGGAGGAGCTGTATGTCAACCAAAAGGCCGCCCGCGAGGCGGCGAAGGACGAACAGCCGCCGCAGGAGACGGCCGAATAAGCAAAAAAGGACTCCGACCGCAGAGGTCGGAGTCCTTTTTTTGCTTACAGTACCTTGCTGAGGAAGTCCTGCAGCCGGGGGTCTTTGGGGTGGTCGAAGATGTCCGCCGGTGCGCCCTCCTCCAGAATTCTGCCGTCGGCCATGAACACCACGCGGTCGGCCACCTCCCGGGCGAAGCCCATCTCGTGGGTGACGACGGCCATGGTCATGCCGTCCCTGGCGAGGTCGCGCATGAGATCCAGCACCTCGCCCACCATCTCCGGATCGAGGGCGGAGGTGGGCTCGTCGAACAGCATGACCTCCGGATCCATGGCCAGCGCCCGGACGATGGCGATACGCTGCTTCTGGCCGCCGGAGAGCATATTGGGGTACTCGTTGGCCTTGTCGGAAAGGCCGATGCGGGCCAGCAGCGCCAAGGCCTGCTCCTTGGCAGCGGCGGCGGTCTTTTTCTTCAGGGTCACGGGGGCCATGGTGATGTTTTGCAGCACCGTCTTGTGGGGGAACAGGTTGAAGTGCTGGAATACCATGCCCATCTTCTGGCGGTGCAGGTCGATATTCACCGACTTGGCGGCCAGATCGGCGCCGTCGAAGAAGATGGCGCCGGAGGTGGGCTGCTCCAGCAGGTTCAGGCTGCGCAGCAGCGTGGATTTGCCGGAGCCGGAGGGCCCGATGACGGCCACCACCTCGCCCTTGCGGATATCCAGACTGCAGTCGTTCAGGGCGTGGACGGCGCCGTGATTGTACTCCTTGACCAGATGCTGCACGGAGATGAGCACATTATTGCTTGTCGCCACGGCGCATCCTCCTTTCGATGGCCTCGATCGCCTTGGAGGCCGGGTAGTTGATGCAGAAGTACACCAGCGCCGCCAGCGTATAGGGCGCCAGCGAGATGCCGGTGGAGCCGGCGATGGTCTTGGCGGCGAACATGATCTCCGCCATGCCCAGCATGGAGCAGATGGAGCTTTCCTTCACCATGGTCACCAGCTCGTTGGCCAGCGCGGGCAGCACGTTCTTGATGGCCTGCGGCAGCACCACCAGCCGCATGGCCTGCCAGCTGCTGAGGCCCAGCGAGCGGGCGGCCTCGGTCTGGCCCTTATCCACGGCCAGGATGCCGGCGCGGAAGATCTCCGCCACATAGGCGGAGCTGTTCAGCGCCAGCGCCACCACGCCGGGAATGAACCGGCTAATGTCCACAAAGCCGAACAGGCTGACGCGGGGCAGGGAGATGGCGTAGAACAGGCCGAAGTAGATGATGGACAGCTGCACCAGCATGGGGGTGGAGCGGAACACGGCGATGTACGCGCCGGACAGCCACTTCACCGGTTTGATCTTGCTCAGGCGCATCAGCGCCAGCAGCAGGGCGGGGATCACCGCCAGCAGCACGGATACCACCGCCAGCAGCAGCGTATACTCGATGCCGCGGACGAAGGCCACGCCGTACTTGGGCAGGAAGGAGAAATTGAAGAAGTCGGAGGGGCGCATATCCGTGAACAGGCTGCTCCACCACATACGCGGTCAGTCCTTTCTGTGTTGGTTTTTCCGGAGATGCACGAAGTGCAAAGTCGCACAGCGGCTTTGCACTCGCGCATTTTGGAAGGGATTTAGTCGGCAGAGACTTCCACAGCCACATCAGCCAGACTGTCAGCGTCGGCAAGGAAAGTCTCGATCTTGTTCTCAGCGGTCATCTTGGCGATGGCGGCGTTAATGCCGTCCAGCAGACCCTTGGGGTCGCCCTTGGCCACGGCGATGCAGTAGGGGGCAGCCTCGCCCAGCTCGGAGGAAGCCTCGGCGATGACCAGATCGGGGTTGGCGTCAGCGTACTGCTGGGCCACGCCGCCGTCCACCAGAATGGCGTCCACCTTATCGTACACCAGCTCGTTCACCAGATCCAGCACGGAGGACAGAGGCACGGGGGTGACGCCCTCCATGTCGTTGACCATATCCAGCTTGGTGGTAGCGGTCTGGGCGCCCACATACTTGCCGCTGAAGTCGGCCAGCGTCTTGTACTGATCCGCCTTGTCGGCCTTCACCAGAATGGCGGGGGGCACGTCGGTATAGTAGGGATCGGAGAAGTCGGCGTTCTCCAGACGTTCGGGAGTGGCCTCCATGGCGGACAGCACGATGTCGAAGTCGCCCTTGTCCAGAGAGGCCAGCAGGTTATCGAAGCTCATGTTCTCCACCTGCATGGTCAGGCCCATCTCGTCGGCCACATACTGGGCCACGGAGATGTCGATACCGCCGTAGACCATGTTGCCGCCGGCATCGGGATACATGAACTCAAAGGGGGCGTAGTCGGCGGAGACGCCCACCACCAGCGTGGTCTTGGCTTCGGGCTGGGCCTCGTCGCCGTTGTTTGCGTTATCATTGCCGCCGTTATTGGCGTTGGTGCTGCCGCAGGCCATCAGGCTCAGCGCCATGACCAGCGCCAGCAGCATTGCGATCATCTTTTTCATGGGATGTACTTCCTTTCAAATTCTTATGGCTCTATACCGGATAACCGGAATATAGACGTATTTTTAGGAGGTGTCCCTCCTGACAGTGGCTATCATACGCCTGATGTGTATAAATGTCAAGCGCGAAATGAATATTTTTTCATCATCTCGGCAGATTTTGTGCACAACGCTGCTTTGAGACGGGGTAAGCAGACGGGAATAGAACAAAATCACGGAAGCATCACTGTATAAATGGATAAATATACAAATATACCGAATAAACAGAGAACAGGCAGGCCGGTTCGCGCCGGTCTGCCTGCTTCAGAAAGGAGTATGAAGAAGTCGTTTTGCGGATACCTGCGGGCCTCAGCCGTCGATGATGCGGCCGGCGAACAGGTATGTACGGGCGTAGTAGCTCTCGTACAGGGAGCTGATGATAACGCCCCGGCTGGTGCTGGCGTGGATGAACTGCCCGCCGCCCAGATAGATGCCCACATGGCCGATTCCGTAGCCGCTGGTGTTGAAGAACACCAGATCGCCGGGAGCCCGCTCCTCCGTGGTGACGGGGGTGCTCAGGAAGTACTGGTCGCTGGCGCCGTGGGGCAGGGAGATGCCGAACTGGGCAAAGACCTTCATGGTGAAGCCGGAGCAGTCGATGCCGCTGTAGCTGGTGCCGCCGTAGCGGTAGGGGGTGCCCAGATAGGAGTAGCTGTGGGCGATGATGTCCTCGGCCAGCGTACTGGTGGCGTAGGTGCCCTCGTAGTCGGCGTACTGCACCGGCTCGCAGTCCTCTGCCGGCAGATAGCCGGTGTCCGTGCCGTAGCCGACCTTGTACCAGTCGCCCTCCACGTCCAGCAGATGGGCCACCTTGCCCGTCCAGATGGTGCGCAGGGAGTCGGACTCCGCGTCCGCCTCGGCCCGCAGGGTCACGGAGCTGTCGCACACGATCATGGCGCCGTCGTACTCCGCCAGAAAGTTCTGCTTCTGCAGCTCCTCCGTCTCGCGGATGAGGGCCTGAGCGGCCAGCTCCGTCAGGGACAGGGAATCACCGCTCTCCAGCAGACCGGATTCCTGTGCCAGACGCAGCCCGTCGCCGGCCTGCAGAGCCGTACTGCTGCCGGACACCACGCCGGAGGCCGCCAGCGTCTCCACGGCGGCGGTATATTCGTAAGGGGTGACGGTATCAACGGCCGTCATCGTCTCCGCGCCGGAGGCCACCGCGCCGCCGGTGAGCACCATGACGGCGGATGCGCCCAGCGCAGCCAAATGCTTCAAATACATGGGAATTACCTGCCGATCGTATCATAGATTCCAAAGGGGTATGAACCCCACGCGCTCTATCATAGCACAACGCTTTCAAAAAAGCTACATAAAAATTACAAAACGGCAACAAAATTTTCAAAACCGTAATATTTACAAAAACGGTTGCACAAACCGCGCAGTATCATATATAATGTGGGCAAAAAATGCGGAGGTAAGGGCTATGGAGCCGATGCAGTACGAGGTGCGGGGGTACCTGAAGGAGCCGTTCCGGCTGTTTCATCTGGCGGACAGCCGCCGGGAGCACATCGAATACCACTATCACACGTTTCACAAGATCATCATTCTGCTGGCGGGCAGGGCGGGGTACGCCATCGAGGGCGAGCGGTACGACCTGTCGCCGGGGGACTTCGTGCTGGTGGGCCGGGGCAGCATCCACCGGCCGGAGGTGAGGGAGGACGATTTCTACGAGCGGATGATCCTGTACATCTCTCCGGCGTATCTGGCGTCCCTCGGCACGGAGGACTGCGATCTGGAGGGCTGCTTCCGTCAGGCCCAGACCGCGTTCCGCTATGTGTACCGGGACGAGGGCGGCAGCCGGGTGCGGCAGCTGTTTGAAACGCTGGCCCGGACGGTGCGGGAGGGGGGCTATGGCGCGGCTCTGCTGGAGCGCGCCCAGTTTCTGGAGCTGATGGTGGAGGTGAACCGGGTCTGTCTGGGCGGCCATCAGGTGCAGGCGACGGCGGGGGACAGCAAGGTGGTGGCGCTGCTGCAGTACCTGAACCTGCACCTGACGGAGGAGCTGTCCATCGACCAGCTGGCGGAGCGGTTCTACATCAGCAAGTACCACATGATGCGCCGGTTCCGGCAGGAGACGGGCTACTCCATCCACGGCTACCTGACGGAAAAGCGGCTGCTGTTGGCCCAGCGCTTGCTGGCGCAGGGTGCGTCGCCGTCGGAGGCGGGAGAGCAGACCGGGTATCAGGATTACTCCACGTTCTCCCGCGCCTACAAGAAGCACTTCGGCCGGGGGCCGTCGGCGGACATGGTGCGAAAGCACGATTTGCAATAAAGTTGGCAAGAATTGCGATTTACTTTGATAAAAATGCCCGTATAATGGGTGCAGTAACATTTCTGTCAGGTCTATTTTAGGAGGAGAGCTATGAAGAAATTCCTGAAGAACTACTGGTTCATCCTGTGCATGCTCACGGGTATCGTAGCCGGCTGTCTGGTGGGCGCGTTCGCACCGGCCTTCGGCGGAAAGATCGAATTCCTCGGTACGCTGTTCATCAACATGATGTTCTGCGTGGTGGTGCCCATGGTGTTTTGCTCCATCGCCTCCGCTATCGCCAATATGAAGAGCGTGAAGCGGGCCGGCAAGATCATGGGCGTGACCATCGCCACGTTCCTTGTCACCGCCGCCATCGCCGGTGTGCTGATGTACATCGTCTGCCGCATCTTCCCGCTGGTAGACGGCAGCTACACCATCGTGGAGGGGGAGATCGGCGAGGCGCTGGGCTTCGGGGATATGATCGTGAACTTCTTTACGAAGCCTGACTTCATGGAGCTGCTGAGCCGCCGGGCTATCCTGCCCCTGATCGTGGCGGCGGTACTGTTCGGCTTCGGCATCCAGATGAACGGCGGCCCGGAGACGAAGACCGCTCAGTTCCTGGAGGATATCACGGGCTGCATCATGAAGACCGTGAAGCTGATCACCTACTACGCGCCCATCGGCTTTTTCGGCTTCTTCGCCAACCTTGTGGCCACCTACGGCCCGGAGCTGGTAAAGGATTACAGCCGCACCCTCATTATCTACTACGTCATGAGCTTTGCCTATATGTTCGTCTTCTTCCCCATTTACGCCCGGTTCGGCGGCGGCAAGGGCGGCGCGAAGGTCATGCTCTCCAAGCTGTTCCGTCCGGCGGCGGTGTCCTTCGGCACCTGCTCGTCCGTGGCCACCATCCCCACCAACATGGAGGTGGCGGAGGAGACGGGTGTCAGCAGGGATGTCAGCGACATCGTGCTGCCGCTGGGCGCCACCATGCACATGGACGGCTCGGCTATGTCCGCCATCATCAAGGTGGCGTTCCTGTTCGGCGTGTTCGGACTGGACTTCTCCACGGATAAGGCCATTCTGGCCATCATCGTGGCGGTGTTCTCCTCCGTGGCCATGAGCGGCATCCCCGGCGGCGGCGGTACCGGCGAGCTGGTGGTCTGCACCATCTTCTTCCCCGACCAGCTGGCTATTGCCTACCCCATCGCGCTGGCCATCGGCAATCTGGTGGATCCCCCGGCCACCATGGTCAACGCCGCAGGCGACTATGTGGTTTCCTTCATCGTCTCCCGCTATGTGGACGGCAAGGACTGGCTGCAGAAGAGGCTTCACGGCAAAGCGGAGAGCTGAACGTCATACAAAAAGGAGCGCCCGGCGGGCGCTCCTTTTTTGTATGACAGGCAAAAAAATATTTTGCGGCGGTGGTTTACTTTCACGGACTAAAATGGTACAATGTAAAACAGTTCGGAACGAACACGGAAAAGAGGAGAACGAGACATGGTAAGAGCAGCCAAGTCCAAGATCGCCAAGAAGGCAAAGAGCGACCGTCTGTATCAGGCCATTCTGACGCTGGAAACTGAGGAGGAGTGCTATAACTTCTTTCAGGATCTGTGTACCATCTCGGAGCTGCGCAGCATGGAGCAGCGCTACGAGGTGGCCACTCTGCTGAACGACGGCATGATCTACAACGACATTCTGGAGAAGACCGGCGCGTCCAGCGCCACCATCAGCCGCGTCAACCGCTCGCTGATCTACGGCAACGGCGGGTACGAGAGCGTGCTGGAGAAGATGAAGGAGAAAGAGGGCAAATGAGCTGCTACGAAGCGCTGGCGTCCTCCTATGACGCACTGACGGAGGACGTGGGCTACGAAAAGCGGGCGGACTTTCTGGAGAAGCTGTTCCGCCGCAGCCGCATTCCCGTAAAGGTGGTGCTGGATCTGGCCTGCGGCACCGGCACCATGACATGGCTGCTGACGGGCCGGGGCTACGAGCTTATCGGCGTGGACGGCTCGGAGGAGATGCTGGCGGCGGCCATGGGCAAAAGCGGGTCGGTACAGGGCGTACCGCCCATCTTTTTGCATCAGTCCATGCCCAGGCTGGATCTCTACGGCACCGTGGACGCGGCCGTCTGCTGCCTGGACAGTCTGAACTACCTCACCGACCCCGCCGATGTGCGCCGCACCTTCCGGCGGCTGCATCTGTTCATCGCCCCCGGCGGTGTGCTGGTATTCGATGTGAACACGGCGGCCAAGCTGGCGGCGCTGGACGGACAGGTGTTTCTGGACGAGACGGAGGATACCTACTGCGTCTGGCGCGCGGCGTACAGCCGGGGCCTGTGTACCTATTATATGGATCTGTTCCAGCGCCGAGGCGACGGCGCGTGGGAGCGGCGGGAGGAACTGCACCGGGAGCGGGCCTACTCCGTGGAGGAGCTGACGGCGTGGCTTACCGAGGCGGGCTTCGGCGATATCCGGGTGTACGGCGACGCAAGGCTGCGCCGTCCCCGGGAGGACGAGCAGCGGGTGTATGTCTGCTGCGTGCGAAAATAAGCAAAAGAGGTTTACATAACATGGAAGATAGGATCGTGAGAGCCATCTCCGGCGACGGGATGGTGCAGGCGGCGGCCATTTACAGCCGGAACCTGACGGAGCGCGCCCGGCAGATACACAAGACGCTGCCGGTGGCCACGGCGGCGCTGGGCCGCACGCTGGCCGGCGCGTCCATGATGGGCAACGCCCTGAAGGGGCAGGGTGCCAGCCTGACGCTGCAGATCAAGGGCGGCGGCCCGCTGGGCACGGTGCTGGCCGTCAGCGACCACGAGGGCAACGTCCGGGGCTATGTGACGAACCCGCAGGTGGAGCTGCCCCTCCGGGCGGACGGCAAGCTGGATGTGGGCGGCGCCGTGGGCCATGAGGGTACGCTGACCGTCATCAAGGATCTGCACATGAAGGAGCCGTATGTGGGCACCATCGACCTGCTGGGCGGTGAGATCGCCGAGGATATTGCCGGGTATTTCGTGGAGTCGGAGCAGATCCCCACGGCCTGCGGACTGGGGGTGCTGGTGGACCGCGACCAGAGCGTCAAGTCCGCCGGCGGCTATCTGATCCAGCTGCTGCCCGGCGCCACGGAGGATACCATCGTCAAGGTGGAGGGCGGCATCATGGCCGCCGGGCCGGTGTCGGCGCTGCTGGAGCAGGATCCCGACCCGGAGCACCTGCTGCGCACGGTGATGAGCGATTTCGACCTGAAGATTCTGGAGACGCAGCCCGTGTCCTACAAGTGCTACTGCAGCCGGGAGCGGGTGGAGCGCGCGCTGATCTCGCTGGGGCGCAAGGAGCTGGAGGACATGCTCCGCGAACAGGGCGGCTGCCAGCTGAGCTGCCAGTTCTGTGACACGGTGTACGACTTCTCCAAGGAGGACTTGGAGGGGCTTCTGGCGACACTGTAAGAAAAAATTGGCTTTTTGAAAAATAATGATTGACAGATGGGGATGGCTTTAGTATAATAACCTACGTCGTCCGGCGAGGACGGCAGGTACGGGAGCATAGCTCAGCTGGTTAGAGCACCTGCCTTACAAGCAGGGGGTCACTGGTTCGAGTCCAGTTGTTCCCACCATCCACATGGCCAAGTAGTTCAGTTGGTTAGAACGCCAGCCTGTCACGCTGGAGGTCGAGGGTTCGAGCCCCTTCTTGGTCGCCATATGCCTCTGTAGCTCAGTTGGTAGAGCAGCGGACTGAAAATCCGCGTGTCGTTGGTTCGACTCCGACCGGAGGCACCAAGGTGCCGCAACAGCGGCGCCGTTTGCGGGCGTAGCTCATCTGGTAGAGCGCGACCTTGCCAAGGTCGAGGTAGCGAGTTCGAGCCTCGTCGCCCGCTCCAAAAAAAGAAAGACACCCATGTGGGTGTCTTTCTTTTTTTGGAGCGGCACTTTTGCTGCGCAAAAGTGGTCGCCTGCTCCCGAAAGAAACACCATATGCATTGTATATTTTACGAGAGAAGCGGCTTTGTCAATAGGGCGTCTTCTGGGCGTGCAGCACCGTCCGTAAAAACGGATAAAAGAACCGGATAAAAGAAGCGGGAGGGAAGCGATGCTTCCCTCCCGCGAGGACACAAAAGAATTTACTTGTCCGCTGCCACAGACTTGACGACCTTGACTTCGCGGCCGTTGTAGGTACCGCACTCCGGGCACATTCTGTGAGGCAGATGCAGAGCACCGCACTTGGGGCATGCCACCAGAGCGGGAGCTGCCAGCTTCCATACGGAAGAACGTCTCTTATTGCGTCTTTGCTTGGATACTTTTCCCTTAGGGACTGCCATGTTGACACCTCCTTGGTCTTAACTGCCTGAGCAGCAATTTATAATGGATTCACTCGTCGTTGTGCAGCAGCTGCGCCAGCTTAGCCAGCCGGGGATCCACCGCCTTTTTGCAGCGGCAGCTCTCGCGGTTCAGATCGGCGCCGCAGCCGGGACAAAGTCCCTTGCAGTCCTCCGAGCAGAGAAATTTCGTGTCCATATCGAGGATAAAGGCGTCCCGCGCCAGTTCCGTCACATCCACCTCATCATCGTCCAGCAGCACGATGTCGTCGTCCTCATCGGACTGACGCTCCTCGGCCAGCACGCAGGCGTAGTCCGTGGATTTTTCCCGGTCAAACTCCTGTGCGCAGCGGTCGCAGATGCAGTGGAGCGTGGTGGTGATCTGAAGCTCACACAGCAGCATACCCGCCTGATTCCGCAGCTGGCCGTCCACAACAACCGGTCGCGTCACAGGATAAACACCGCCGAACTCCAAATCGGAAAGCTCCATCTCAAAACGGACTTCCTGACGGGAGCCGGGGGTATGCAGCAGCTTGTTTACGTTCAGACGCATAGTACACCTCGCAATGACACGAGTAGTATTATAGCCGACACAAAATCCCTTGTCAAACATTTTCTCACAAATATTTTGACTTTTTTCCAAAACCGGATACAATGGACAGAGAACGGAAGGGAGGTGCGGCCATGCGGGAGCTGATCATCGGGAAAAACGACGCCGGCGCGCGGCTGGATCGCTTTGTGTCCAAGGCGCTGCCGCTGCTGCCGCCGGCGCTGCTGCAAAAATACATACGCATCAAGCGCATCAAGGTCAACGGCGGCCGCGCCCAGCGGGACCAGCGGTTGGCCGAGGGCGACGCGGTGCAGCTCTATATCAACGACGAGTTCTTTGACAAGCCGTCGGAGGAAAATATGTTCCTGACACTGTTCAAGCCGCAGGTGGACATCGTGTACGAGGACGAGAACCTGCTGCTGGTCAACAAGCGGCCGGGACTGGTGGTTCACGCCGACGAGACGGAGAAGGTGAACACCCTCATCAACCACATCCAGGCGTACCTCTACCAGAAGCGGGAGTGGAACCCCCGGTGGGAGAACGCCTTCGCCCCGGCGCTGTGCAACCGCATCGACCGCAACACCGGCGGCATGGTCATCGCCGCCAAGAACGCCGAGACGCTGCGCATCATCAACGAGAAGATCCGCCTGCGGGAGATCGACAAGCGGTATCTGTGCATCACCGTGGGGCAGCCCAAGCCGCCGGAGGGCCGCATCGAGTGCTTCCTCTTGAAGGATGAGCGGAAAAAGCAGGTGTCTGTCTACCACAAGCCGGTGCCCGGCGGCAAGACCGCCGTCACGGACTACCGTACGCTGGAGACGCGGGGTGAGCTGTCGCTGGTGGAGGTAGGACTGGAAACGGGCCGTACCCACCAGATCCGGGCGTCCTTTGCCGATCTGGGCTGTCCGCTGCTGGGGGACGGCAAGTATGGCCGCGGCGATATCAACCGCCGGTACGGGGAGACGCGGCAGGCGCTGTACGCCTACGAGCTGACCTTCGACCTGCCCACGGACGCGGGGCTGCTGAACTACCTGCGGGGCCGGACATTCACGGTGGAAAACGTGCCGTTCCGGGCAAAATATTTCGGCTGAAAACGTCGTGCGGGGCTGCTGACGCAGCTTCGCACGACGTTTTTTCTAAAAAACCGGAAAATCCATTGACTTTCCTGACACTTTTATATATAGTGTACCTGCTTTCTTTCGACGGAAAAAGCGGCGTGGGAACAGACGCCGGCGGCTTTCGCCGGGGGGAGGTTATTTTATGAATGAACGGGGGAGGATAAATGTCCAAAGAGTTGATTCGCCTGCGGGATCTCTGCATGGCGTTTGACGACGAGCTGGTTCTCGATAACATCAATCTCTACATCAACGATTCCGAATTCCTCACACTGCTTGGGCCCAGCGGCTGTGGTAAGACCACAACGCTGCGCATCATCGGCGGGTTTACAACGCCCACATCCGGTGATGTGACCTTTGACGGGGTGAGGATCAACGACGTTCCGCCTCACAAACGGCAGATCAACACGGTGTTCCAGAAATATGCGCTGTTCCCGCATCTGGATGTGTTTGAAAACATCGCCTTCGGCCTGCGCATCGCCAAAGTGCCGGAGGACGAGATACGGCAGCGTGTCACCGAAATGCTGGAGGTGGTCAGCCTGAAGGGCTTCGACCGCCGCCGCATCGACCAGCTGTCCGGCGGCCAGCAGCAGCGTGTGGCCATTGCCCGCGCGCTGGTGAACCGTCCGAAGGTCTTGCTTCTGGACGAACCGCTGGGCGCATTGGATCTGCGGCTGCGCAAGGATATGCAGAACGAGCTGAAGCGTATCCAGCAGCAGATGGGCATAACGTTTATATATGTGACCCACGACCAGGAGGAGGCGCTGACCATGTCCGACACCGTGGTGGTGATGGACAAGGGCCGCATCCAGCAGATCGGCACGCCGGAGGATATCTACAACGAGCCGAAGAACGCCTTTGTGGCGGACTTCATTGGCGAGAGCAACATCCTCAACGGCGTCATGGTCCGGGATAAGGTCGTGAAAATGTACGGCAAGGAGTTCCCCTGTGTGGACGTGGGCTTTGCTGAGAACGAGCCGGTGGACGTGGTCATCCGCCCCGAGGATATTGACATCGTTCCCGTGGAGCAGGGCCAGCTCGTCGGCACCGTCACCAACGTGACGTTCAAGGGCATGCAGTACGATATCATTGTGGACTTCCGGGGCTTCAAGTGGCTCATCCAGACCACCGACCACTCGCCGGTGGGCGCACGCATCGGCGTGAAGATCGACCCCGACGGCTTCCACATTATGAAAAAGAGTGAATACTCCGGACTGTTCGGCGACTACTCCTCCTATTCCGAGGAGTATGAGGAATTGGCGGACGCCAGCGTGGAGCTGGAAGAGGAGGAGAGCGAGGATGAAGACTAAGCTCTCCCGTTTCGCCGTACCCTATGTGGTATGGATGGCTATTTTTGTGGTGGCCCCTATCGTCATCATGGTCATCTACGCCTTCTCCAACGGAGAGGGCGGCGCCACGCTGGACAACTTCGTACAGATGGGCGGGTACGCCGCCGTGTTCGGCCGGTCGTTCAAGCTGGCGCTGATCGCCACGGCCATCTGCCTGCTCATCGGCTACCCGGTGGCCTATCTCCTCAGCCGGGAGGGGGCGTCCTTCCAGCGGACGGCCATGGTGCTGATCATGCTGCCCATGTGGATGAACTTCCTGCTGCGGACGTACTCGTGGATGACCATTCTGGAAAACCACGGCCTTTTGAACCAGCTGCTGCAAAAGATCGGCATTCTGGCGCTGTATAATCACCTGACCGGCAGCGATCTGGAATATTTTACCCTCATCAACACCCAGGGCGCGGTGGTGCTGGGCATGGTGTATAACTACCTGCCCTTCATGATCCTGCCCATCTACTCCGTCATCGTCAAGCTGGATCACTCCCTGCTGGAGGCGGCCCGGGATCTGGGCGCCAACACGGTGACGGTGTTCCGCAAGGTGATCCTGCCCCTGTCGCTGCCGGGCGTGCTGTCCGGCATCACCATGGTGTTTGTCCCGTCGGTGTCCACGTTCGCCATCAGCCGGATGCTGGGCGGCGGCACGGAGCTGCTGCTGGGCGACCTCATCGAGCGGCAGTTTTTGGGCGGCGCGTACAACCCGCAGCTGGGCGCGGCGATCTCGCTGGTGATGATGCTGGTGGTCGTGGTGTGTATGCTGGTGATGAATCGCTTCGGTGAGGGCGAGGAACAGGCGGTGATGCTATGACCCGTAGAAAGACCAACAGCTTCGGCGACCGTCTGCTGATGGTGCTGGTGGGCCTTTTTCTCTATGCGCCCATCATTATCCTTATCGTATTTTCCTTCAACGCCGGCAACAGCTCCAGCGTGTGGAAGGGCTTCTCCCTCCACTGGTATCAGCAGCTGTTCCAAAACCGGCTCATCATGCACAGCGTGTATACCACGCTGCTGGTGTCCCTGCTGGCCACGATCATCGCCACGCTGGCCGGTACGTTTGCCGCCATCGGCTTTTTCGCCATGCGCCGCAAGCCCCGTGAAACGCTGATGGCCGTGAACAACATCCCGATGATGAACGCGGATATCGTCACCGGCGTCAGCCTGTGCCTGCTGTTCGTGGTGTTCTTCAACGGCTGGGGCGCCTTTGCCGGCTGGGTCAACAGCTGGCAGACCGCCGTGGTGCTGCCGGAGCGGCTGACCATGGGCTTCGGCACCCTGCTTATCGCCCATGTGTGCTTCAACATCCCCTATGTCATTCTGGCGGTGGGCCCCAAGCTGCGGCAGATGGACCGCAATCTGGTGGACGCGGCCCAGGATCTGGGCTGCACATGGATGCAGGCGTTCTGGAGGGTCATCATCCCGGAGATCAAGCCGGGCATCGTGTCCGGCGCGCTGACGGCCTTCACCATGTCCATCGACGACTTTATCATCAGCTACTTCACGGCGGGCACCTCGTCCTCCACGCTGGCCATGACCATCTATGGCATGACGAAAAAGCGCGTCAGCCCGGAGATCAACGCCGTGTCCACGCTGCTGTTCGTCACGGTGATCCTGCTGCTGGCTCTCATCAACATCCGGGAGAACCACCACAGCCACGACCACGTCCGCCGTCCAGCCCGCGCCGAAGCGCCGGCCCCGGTGAAGCCGCCGAAAAAGTATCCCGGTCTGGGGAAGAAGATCGCCGCCGGCGGTCTTGCCTGCGTGCTGCTGGCTGCGTTGATCGTCACCGGTACGGCGGCCCGCAGCGAGCGCGTGGTGAACGTCTGCTCGTGGGGCGAGTATATCGACGAGTCCCTCATCACGGAGTTCGAGGAGCAGACCGGCATCCGCGTCAACTACCAGACGGCGGAGAGCAACGAGGCTCTGTACTCCCTCATCAAGATGGGCGGCGCAGACTTCGATGTCATCGTGCCCTCGGACTACATGATCGCCCGGCTTATTCAGGAGGATCTGCTGGCGGAGCTGAACTATGACAATATCCCCAATTTCCAGCTGATGGACCCCCAGTTTACCCACCTGAGCTTTGACCCGGAGAATAAGTACACCGTACCCTACACATGGGGCAGCGTGGGTATTATCTACAACACGACGATGGTGGACGAGCCCATCACCAGCTGGGGCGCCATGTTCGACGAGAAGTACGCCGGGCAGGTGCTGATGATCAACAACTCCCGCGACGCGCTGATGGCGGCTCTGTGCTATCTGGGCTATGACATCAATACCACCGACGAAGCTCAGCTCACCGAGGCGTTCCGGCTGGTGAAGGACGCCAAGGACAAGGGCGTCTATCAGGCCTTCGTCATGGACGAGGTCTTCGGCAAGATGGAGGGCGGCAACGCGGCCATCGCCATGTACTACGCCGGCGACTACCTGACCATGCTGGAGAACAACGAGGATCTGGCCTTCGTCATCCCGGAGGAGGGCAGCAACTGGTTCGTGGACGCCATGTGCGTCCTGAAGTCCAGCCAGCACAAGGATGAAGCGGAGGAGTGGATCAACTTCATCGCCTCCACCGACGCCAATCTGGCCAACATGGACTATATCTGGTACGCCTCCCCCAACGCGGAAGCGCTGGCGGACTACCCCGCCTACTACGAGGCGGAGTACGAGGAGCCGCTGGATGAGGACATCTACAGCATCATGGCCATCCCCGACGAGGAGCGGGCCCGCTGTGAGCTGTATGTGAACCTGCCCCAGGAAACACTGAAATTCTATGACAAGCTGTGGACACAGCTGGGCGTATAGGAGGTATCGCTATGATCGAAGTAGGCATGACCCATACCGTGGAAAAGACCGTCACCGCTGATATGACAGCCAAGGCCGTTGGCTCCGGCGGGCTGGAGGTGCTGGGCACCCCCTACATGATGGGCCTGATGGAGTGCGCCGCCATGTGGTGCGTGCAGAACGAGCTGCCGGAGGGCAAGGGTACCGTGGGCGTGGATATCGCGTCCAGCCATCTGGCCCCCACCCCCGTGGGCATGAAGATCACCGCCACCGCCGAGGTGACGGGCGTCTCCGCCAACGGCAAGATGATCACCTTCAAGATCACCGCCTCTGATGAGGAGGGGCTGATCGGTGAGGGCACCCATACCCGCGCCGTCATCGACAACGCCCGCTTCCTGCAGAAGTGCAGCGACAAGCTGGCCAAGGTCAGGTAAGTCCATACGCCGCGAACGCCGCCCGTGCAGGGCGGCGTTCTTTCGCGCTGCCCCTTGCGGCGGGACGCCGTATCTGGTACAATAAACCGATCGAATTTACCGGCGGGGAGGGGAGAGCGTATGCGCGTATTGGCCACTGCCGCTTTCTCCTTCGCCGCGGGACTGTTCCTTATCCTGCTGCTGCCGTGGAGCGGCTGGTACCTCTGGGCGGCGGTTGGCGTCTGCCTGCCGGCGCTGGGTCTGCGCCTGTGGGCGAAGCAGTGGCGGCACCTCCGGCGCAGCCAGCTGATACTGTGGCCGCTGGCGGCGGCGCTGGTGTATTTCACCGTCTATCAGGCGGCGGTGCAGCAGCCGGTGCAGGCGCGGTGCGGCGCGGAAAACGACTTTTCCGCCACGGTCTGCGCGTGGCCGGAGGAGACGGAGCGGGGCGGCAGGGTCACGGTGCGCCTTCACGGCTTCTTCGGCGCCAGAGCTGTGTACTACGGCGGCGGGGAGGTACTGGCGCTGGAGCCGGGCCAGCAGCTGTCCGGCACGGCATGGTGGCAGGATGCCGCCAGCATCCGGGGCACGGAGCTGACGCAGTTCACCGCCCGAGGCGTGTACGCTCTGCTGTACCAGAGGGAGGACACCGCCGTGGACGACGGCAGCAGGGGCGGTGTGCAGTGGCTGCCGCTGCGGGCCGTCCATGCCCTGCGGCAGCGGATCGCCGCCGTCTGGGACGACCCGTCGGTGCGGGGCTTCCTGACGGCGGAGCTTACCGGCGACCGGACGGAGCTTCCGGAGGGCGACGCCGTGGCCATGCAGGAGACAGGGCTTGCCCATCTGTTCGCCGTGTCCGGCCTGCACTGCGCGTTCCTTGTGACGCTGCTGGGGCTGCTGGTGCCCGCCAACAGACGGCGGACGCTGTGCGCCGTCACCATCCCGGCGCTGCTGTTCTATATGGTGATGGTGGGCCTGTCGCCATCGGTGGCGCGGGCCTGCATCATGCAGATCTTCCTGCTGACCGCGCCCCTGCTCCGCCGGGGCAGCGACGGCCTGACCGCCCTTTCGGCGGCACTGGCCGCCATCCTGCTGGAAAACCCCTTCGCGGCGGGCAGCGTCAGCTTACAGCTGAGCTTCGCCGCGGCGCTGGGGATGGTGCTGCTGGCGCCCCGGCTCGACCGGGTGTTCACCGGCTGGTATCATGGCGGGAGCCGCCTGCTGGGCGGCGTCATCCGCTTCATCGCGGCCAATCTGGCGGCGACGCTGGGGGCCATGGTATTCACCGCGCCGCTGATCGCCTGGTATTTCAACATTTTCGTGGTGGTGGCCCCGCTGGCCGGCCTGCTGGCGGTGCCCGCCGCCGGCTGGAGCTTCATGGCGGCCTTTGTCACGACCCTGCTGGGCCTCGTATGGCTGCCGCTGGGGCGGGCGCTGGGCTGGCTGTCCTTCGCACTGGTCAGATACATCCTGTGGACGGCAAAGACCCTGACGGCCCTGCCGTTCCACGCCGTGTATTTCGACAACCGCTATCTGGCCTACTGGATGGCCTACGCCTATATCGCTTTCATCGGCTGCGCCCTAACCAGGGACAGCCGCCGCAAGTACGCGCTGGCGTCGGTGCTGTCGGCGCTGCTGCTGGCGGTGTCCGTCTGGCTGGGCGGCAGCGCCGGACGGTATGGCGATATGGGCGCGCTGGCGCTGGACGTGGGACAGGGCGAGAGCGTGGCTCTCTGGTCGGGCCGGGAGGCGGCGCTGGTGGACTGCGGCAGCAGCAACAGCTTCGTGGACGCCGGCGGCACGGCGGCCGACCGGCTGGAGAGCATGGGCCTGCACCGCCTGCGGTGCGTGGTGGTGACCCACTACCACGCCGACCACACCAACGGCCTGTACGAGCTGCTGGCCCGCCTGCCGGTGGACACACTGTATATGCCGGACATCGAGGATGTGTACGGCGTGCGGCAGCGTCTGGAGGAGCTGGCGGCGGAAAAGGGCATGGACGTGGTGCTGGTGACGGATACGGTACAGCTGACGCTGGGGGATATGACCCTGACGGTCTACCCGCCGGTAACGGCGGGGGGGGG